>JACCDT011056077.1_pt1 | contig 47125 bp, 70 predicted proteins | sample 7446291 | NCBI WGS metagenome assembly JACCDT01 (sample SAMN15323446, study PRJNA562643) | freshwater metagenome | isolation source: river surface water | place: USA:Blue River Watershed | collected 2017-08-17
TCGATGGCCGGGATAACCGGCAGGCGAGCGCCGAAGCGCTGAGCGATGGCCGCGAGGATCATCAGGGCGAGAGCCCAGCCAATGATCTTCCAGACCCAGGCGAAAACCTGATCGATGGTAATGTTCATTTGAGCCAGTCGTTGATGCGGCCGAGCGTGCTGGTGAGGGCGAACATCGCCCACAGGATGAGCGCGGCGGCTCCGAGTGCGGATAGGATCGCGATGAAGATGAGCGCTGCGGCCTTGAACCCTTCGATCATCGGTGTCCTGAAATGCGAAACGGCCCGCAGATTTTGCGAGCCGCCTTTGTCTTGGCCCTTTGGTGGCCATACTGTGGCGTATCTGATTTGCTGACAGCAATCAAGGGGTCGGAGGATGAAAATTGCGGGTGAAGCCCCACAGAACAGACAATTCGTGCAGGGCCTTCCTGATGTGATCTCCTGATCTGCGGATCATGGTGCGCTCAGAACCTCCGATATTCATCAGCAGGGCGACGTGGGTCAGGCTGCCGTTGGTCTTGACGGCGGAGACGAGGGCGAACCAATCGTCGCGTTCCAGCATGTTCCTGGCGGCGTTGACCTTGGAACGGCAGTGCTCGCGCCACTCTGGGCCGATCAACTTAGATGAATCGACTTGGCTGATCGGCGTTCCGTCCCACCGCTGTTCGCCGTAGGAACCGACGACGCCACGATCGTCGCTTATGACGGACCATGCCGTGTCGAATTCGCGTGCTGCCATGGCTTGCTCCGTCGTGATGGCCCCTTTGGCTTCCAGGGTCTCCCACCATTGGCGGAACCTGCCGTACTCACGCTTGACGGTCTGGCTGGTCTCCGGGGATTGGTAGGTTCCCCTGCCCTGGCGGATGCGTTCGCGTGTCGGCTCGTTGGTGGTGGTCGTCATTGGTCCTCGCTGGATCTGGGGCGGGACGCGATACTGCTTTGACGCGGATGCGCTGGTGCTGCTGCCAGTCTGGACGCTCAGATGGGATAGTGTGATATGCGGTCATGAGAGCTTGCCGTCGAGCTTGGCGGTTGCCATCATCGCATTGACATGGCGTTGCGCCTCCAAGAAATTCTTGGCTTGGATGATCGCCTCAAACACGTCGTCGCCGACGCGGTATCTCACTGAAAACCTCGGATACGGCTTCACTTGCTCTTGGCCTTCCATGCCTTTTCCTCTCGTGATGCCTTCATGGCCTTGTTGCGTTTCTGGCCGGCGGACATCTTAGGCGGGCTGACCTTGACCTTCCCGCCCTTGACGGTGACGTTGGTGATGGGCTTGCCGAGCCTCACTTGATGACCTCCATCATCGCGAGCTGCTGCCCCGTGTGCGGACATGCCGCGGTGAACCGAACGCAGGTCGCGCCGGCCACGGGGATCGGGCCGTGACTGCTGTTGACCTGGAACGGCTTGCCCATGACGGCGTACAACTCCGCCTTGCGGCATGTCTGCTGGTCCATGGTCACGGATTGCAGGAAGTGACCGTTGACGAGCAGTGTCGTCAGAAGCCAAATGGTGTCCATTGTCCCCTCACTGCACGTTGATGATGACGCCAAGGCGGATCTGCGTCTCGCCGGCATCGAGCTTGACCGGGGCACCTACGCCAAGCGTCCATTCCTGTCCGAAATCCATCATCCTTACAGCCTCCAGCCGAACGGCGATCGTGTTCGTCAGTTGCAGATCGACGCCCGCGCCTGCGATCGCCCCGAGCGTCAGATTGCTGTCCTTCAGCCCGGCAATCTCCAACTTGCTGTTGGTCCAGTTCGGGCCTGCGGTGAGGTACATCAGCGCCGGGCCAGCCGACAAGCCGACGCGGGCCTTGACCGCGAGGCTGTAGTCAGACGATGCTTCCAGAGTGAATGCGCCGGCCGCCTGTTCGCCCTTGACGTTGGCCCAAGTCGCTTCGCCCTCGATACCGATAACCATGGGCGTCCCGGCGATGGCGTGGGTGTAGCCGACGATGCCCGAAACAGGCACGCCATCGGTCGTCAAATCACCGGTGCTGTTCGTGAGGCTCCCGGCAGCGTAGCCGATGGTGGCACCGGCATAGGGGCCGGGGCGGTAGTCGGCGGCAATGGACGGGGTAGCGAGGATGACCGCGAGAGCGGCAATCAGGATGCGGGTGGTCATTTGTCAGTCTCCTGCTTGTGTACGCTCACAATTGCGGAAATGGCTTCGATTGCGCCTTCGTATCGACCCCTCCAGCGCTCGATTTCTAGCTCAAGGTCTTGAACTGAAACCGGTGGACCCTTCGCCAACACCTCCCTGATCTCGTTTAGGGACTTGCGACCAAACTCAGGCAAGGAAAGGAGCCCTCCCTCGCTCTTGCTCACGACGTCGGACACGTAGACGCACCCGGCATTGCGGAGGCAATTCGATGTCCGCACTGACAGCGGAAGCTCATCGAGTGGTGTGTCTGGAGGCCAATTCGTTTCCATCATTCCGCATCCATCATCATGCTGAGTTGCTCGGGCTTTGGCTGGGGAGCCGGGACGAAAAAGTCGGGCTGCTTGTAGGCTTCCTCGATGCGGCGGCAGGCGATGTCGAAATAACGCTCTTCAATTTCTATCCCGATGAACTTACGCCCCAGCTTCACGCAGGCGACGCCTGTGGTGCCAGAGCCCATGAAGGGGTCGAGGATGGTTTCGCCAATTCGGCTGGCCCGCAACACGGCCCAACGCATCCACGACAACGGCTTTGGGCAAGGATGGTCTATCTTCTCGGGGTTTGGCTGTTCGTCACGAAATGAGTTAGGGCGGCCACCCAAGCCGTCTTGCAAATACGGGTCTTTGCCATAAAACAATACGGGGTGCGTGCATTGGAAACCCCATGCCGTTCTGCCGGCACCGTTTGGCGTAAACACACAGCCAATAGACGCCGGCTCTGGATATTCCCACAGCATCGCTGGCCCGCTAAATACAAGCGCTCGCTCGCAGATTTGAAGCGCTAGGGGAATATACCCAGCGACCAAATCGCGAATGGCCTGTGGCTCGTCATGGTACAGCGTGGTTGCTTGCAGGCTGTTTCCAGCATCAAACCACTTGCTGTCACGATAATCGCTTGTCTTTTTTGTCAGCCCAATCCCATACGGCGGGTCCGTCACGACTGCATCGACCTTTCCGAGCGTTGGCAGCACCTCCCTGCAATCCCCCAGGATGAGGCGGCAGTCGCCGATGATTTCCTCGCGGGTGGTCATTCCGTTTCCCCTGTCATGGCGCGGGAGCGCTCGGTGAGGGTGCGGGGCTTTTCGTGCATGCTTAGGTTCTGGCTCCCGCGCTGCATGCGCTCGAATGCCGGTGCCGATGTGTCCATCAACGGCTTCCGCTCTGCGGTGGCGCTTCCTGACAGGTTGACGATGTTGGCCGCGATGTTGCGCTTCATCTCGGCGACCAGGGCGGCGGCTCGTGCGGCCTGCTCTGGCGTCGGTGGCGGGAGGTCACGGCGCTCGTCGCGGCTGTAGACCGGCTTGCGCATGCCCGCCGCAGCGCGAGCCGCGAATTCGCGAAGCTCAGCAGGCTTCGGGAACCACTTGCACTCGTCGCGGGCCATGTCGCCGACCTTGGTGATCGCGTCGTGTCCGCAGCCGTTCATGGCGCTCCTGATTTCGTCGAGGTAGGCGTCCGGGTTCTCTACCTTCGGAGGGCCGAATATGTTCAGTAGTCGCTCGATCAAGGCTTCAATGGCTGGGTTCACGCGACGCCTCCATGGCTGCGATGGCTTCGGCCTTGCGGCGCCTCACGTCGGCGAGCAGGGTTGCCGCGAGGCTCGGCTTGTCGGGCTGAGCTGCCTTGGCCTTCCGCCCGTCGGCGGCGGCCTTGCGGTTGGTCGCGCCCATGATCGATGCCGACAGGAAATTAGCGATCTTGCTCGGCACGACGCTGCCCGATAGCTTCCCGGCCTCGATCTCTGCAGCCCACTGCAGGGCATGGGCAACGCAGTGGGTTTTGACATCATCGGCGGTGAGGCCGCTGGCCTGGGTGCCCATGCGGATCGCAGGAAGGCTGATCGTGAAAGCCGGGTGGCGGATCGTATCGCAATTGACCACGACGCCATGGCCGGCGTGGGTCTCGTTCTGGCCAATCGAACCTTCCGAAATTTCCGGATCGTTCGCGCGCTCGCGCGTCTCACTCCCAGTTCTATTATTGGTATCCTTGGTAAGAGTCTGGCCCTTCTCTGGCCCCGCACTGGCCCCGCTCTGGCCCTTTGACTGGCCCTCCGGAATTTCGTTCTGTTGGAATTTGTCGTAATTACATACGGTTATCACGTTTGCGTAGTGGCCGTCGCTCTGGCCCATTCGGATCATGTTTTCCGATACTAGCAATTGCAAGTAATTGCGAACCGCCTTCTCGCTCCAGCCCCACTTTTCAGCCAGGAACGCCCGCCCGCCGAGCAGCTGCCCGCGCTCAAGGTCGAGCATCTTTCCCTTGTGATTGACGCGGCGTTTCTTCCATGCTGCGTTGGCGATCAGCCAGAGCCACGCATCGCGCCTGGAGAACTCCTCGCCAGCGAACAGCTCGTGTTCGAAATAGTCGGCGGAAACCCGCACCCACCTGCTGTTGGTTTCAGCTTGCAGTGTCTTGATTTTGTCACGGTTTACCGTCATATTCTCACCGTCCACCGATAGTTTCGTGCGTCTGTTGTGGTGCGTAACCCACACTCCTCATGTGGGGTAATCCGCTGGTCATAACGGGGCTGCTCCATCCGAGCGGCCCCGTTGCATTTTCAGCCGTCGTTCGAAAATGCCGGGGAGGCTGCTAGGGCCACCTCCCCGGCAGTTGGCCGCACAGTTTGGGGCTGGCGCGGCGAATGGACAGGCTCGAACTCGTCGAAGCCGAAAGCCTGGATCGGGATAAAGCGCTGTTGGCGCCGATTGGCGAAGCGCTGGAGCAGAAACTCCTTGGCGGTCATGTCGCCATCTCCACGGGCTTTGTGTGGCCGGCTCCGGTCGGGAGCTTTGCAACGCTGGGCGACCAGGATTTGATGATTGCGTTGCGAGGCTCTGGCGCGCGGTAGGCGCGGCGGGCATGGTGCTCGCAGTAGGGCAGGCCAGGAACGGATTTGCAGCCGCAGAACTGGCCGTCTGTTGGCTCTCCGATCACCCATCGGCAATGATGGGGCTCAAGATCGGCGAAGGCCACGCGGGCGATGTCGGTCTCAGACGGCGGCGGGAGCGGGGTGGATGGGAGAAGGTCGAGGATCGATGGCTTACGCGGGATCGGCCTTCGGCCGTTGAACTGGCGTTGATCGTCGCCGAAGCGGTTGCGGCGCTTCCGTGGCTTCGGCATCCGTCTGTCGGATGTGACACGGCCTGACAATCCCATGCGATGGACCTTGCCGATGATGGCATTGCGTGTGAGGCCTGCCCCAAGGCGATCCGCGATGATCGAGCACGAATAGCCCTGGCGCCATAGATCCTTGAGCGCGTCAACGCGCTCGTCTGTCCACACTCTCTGCGTCTTGGTTGTGTTCATTTTGCCCCGCTGCTACTGATGGAATATGCGTTCTTCGCCCCGCGTTCTGCTACGCGCGGGGTCGGACTCATGACGCAAACTGAATGGCTTACTGGTACGCGGTAGGGTGCCGGTCTCTCCCGGCTGTCAAGCCTTGGTGTCGGCTTTCACGGACGATGGTGCACCTCGGAGGCGCGCCACCTATCGTCGCTTATTCAGGCCGCACTCGCGCGCGGCCAGTTTCATCACGCCATTTCTGTTCCAGAGCCTTACGCCACCCTTTCTTTGGCGGCCACGGCACGCCCCATAGCTCGAGCGTGGCCCTGGTCCATCCGCCAGCAGGCGTCATCGCTGCGGTGATTTCATCTGGAGATGGTGTCATGCGGCACTCGCGCGCGGCTCACTGCTTCTCCGCCGCCGTACCCTTGCCCCTAAAGGGCCGGGGCGGTAGTCCCTGATGTAGGCTCGAATCTGATCGGCACGCCGGAGTGTGATGCTCTTACCAGAGCGCATGTTGCGAACAACGTGCTTGTCACCACACGCGGCGGTCCCGAACGCCGACGGGGCCATGCCCGTGAGGCGTAGGAACTGCTCGATCTCGGTCATAACCTGTTCGGTAAGCGTGCTCATGGCCACATTATCGGGCGGTTTTCCTCCCTAGTCAAGCGATGCGTGCGTTGCTGGTGCATCAACGGCGAGTTTTCCACAGGGGAGAAAAAATGCACTTTTCCCTTGACGGGCGTTTTTTCTCCCGGCATTATGCCCTCATCGACGGCGGCCAATTGGTCCCCCAGGCTCCGAGGCTCCCCAGGCTCGGCCGGCCGCCGTCGGTTCAAATTCGATCCGCGCCGTCGCTAGCGGGGGAATGCAAAGGCGGCGCGGTCAGCGGCGGATGGTCAGAGGGTGGACCATCCGCCGCAACCTCTCAAGGAGAGAACCAATGTCTATGACATACGCAATTTCTCACCCGGTGATGGCCAAGGCAGAGAGCGGCCGGGAGTTCCAGGTGGCTGAGATCGATGCGGAGGTGGAAATCTACGGCATTCGCGGCGAATGGTTCATCGGCGAGATACGGATTTACGACCTGGACCGAAGCACGATGGTAGCCGTCTCGTCGGCGGACAAAGGCATCGGCCGGGCGATTTGGCAACGGCTTCGCACGGACGAAACGTTGCGTTCCAAGATTGATACAGAGTGGACCGCCCACGTCATCGCAAACGGCGAGGATGGCATTCTGGACGCTGCCGAGTTGCAGTTCCGGCACAACTACGACAGCCACCATTCACGCATTCCCGGTCATCAAGCGGGACAAGGACATTCAGGAGACGCTGGCCGCGCTGACGCTCACCCAATGCGAGGAAACCATGCGGGCTGCTGCGCGCCGCATGCTGGCCGTGGCGAGTAGGCAAACAGTACGAGCCACCATCGAGGAGATTTTAGCGGAATGCGTAGGGGAAGTGCGTTGACCTGACCAGCGACAAATGAGGGGATCGGATGGACATTCAGGCGAAAATCGCGGTGGCGTTGGGGTTCATGGCTGTGTTGACGGCGCCCATTCTTGGGGTCGCCGTGGCCATGATCGGCAAGTAGACTGAGTTTCGGCAGCGGGAGTAGAGGATGGAGCGACCAGCGTCACGGGGCGAAGAAGATGATGGGGCAGCGCGCGCGGTTGCGTATGTCCTGCTCGGATTTTTCCTCGGGGCGCTGGTCCCCATACTGATGATGGGGTGGGCGCAATGAGCACAGAGCTTGCAACGAAGATCGAGACAGCGCCGGTAGTGGCAGCGCCTCAGAGCGAGACGGCGGCGATCATCTCGATGATCGAGCGGGCGGCGCGTGATCCGTCCGTTGACATCGAGAAGATGGAGCGGCTGTTTCAGATGCGCGAGCGGATGGCCGCGAGCGCTTCCCGCACGGCCTATCTGGCTGCGCTCGCCGGCATGCAGGCCAAGTTGCCGGCTGCGGTGCGACGCGGCAAGGGCCACAACGGCAAGGACTACGCGCGGTTCGAGGATATCATCGAGGCAATCCGCCCGATCATGCGGCGGCACGGGTTCTCGCTCACCTACCGCACGGCGCAAGACGACAAGTCAATCCGGGTGACCGGCGTTCTCGGGCATCGCGACGGGCACTCCGAGACGACAGACATGGTGCTGCCAGCCGACACCAGCGGCAGCAAGAACGTGGTGCAGGCGTGGGGATCATCGACCTCCTACGGAAAGCGCTATGTGTCGCTGACGCTGCTCGGGATCGCAACAGAGCGGGAGGACGACGACGGCAAGGCTGCCGGCGACAAGCCGGGAGGCGTGACGGCCGAATCGCTCGCAGCGCTCATCAAGCAGAGCAATTCCAACCTCGGCGGGCTGCTGTCCCACTTCTCTGTCGAGTCTCTCGACGACCTCACCAGCAAGCAGCGCGATCAGGCGGCTGCGATGATCAAGGCCAAGATGGCCAGGGCCGGTGCGAAGTGACGATAATCGAGTGCGCCCAGGGCTCGCCTGAATGGCACGCTGCGCGCTGCGGGAAGCTCGGAGCGTCATCCGTAGCCGATGCAACGGCGCGCATCAAAACGGGCTGGGGGGCATCGCGCGCGAATGTGATGGCTCGTCTTATCGTCGAGAGACTGACAGGCCAGCCGGCAGAGACCTACATCAACGCTGCCATGCAATGGGGCGTCGATACCGAGCCGCAGGCCCGCTCGATGTACTCGTTCGTGCATGGGCTTGATGTCAAGACGGTAGGTCTTGTCCTGCATCCGACGATCACGATGACGCATGCGTCTCCTGACGGTCTCGTCGGCGACGATGGCCTCGTCGAGATCAAGTGCCCAACCAGCGCGACACACATTGATACGCTGCTCGGTGCCGAGATCGAAGGCAAGTACGTCAAGCAGATGCAGTGGCAGATGGCGTGCACCGGCCGACAGTGGTGCGACTTCGTGAGCTTCGACCCGCGCATGCCGCCAGAGATGCAGTTGCACGTGATCCGCGTGGCGCGCGACCAAGCCGCCATCGTCGATCTTGAGGCGGCGGTCGCAGAGTTCCTGACGGAGACGGCACGGAAGGTCGATCAGCTCACGGGAATGTATCGCAGGCAGGCAGCCGAATGACCGTGCATGTCAGCATGGTCGCAGCGATCCGCGCACTCGCTGCAGATGGCTACGGCTACGAGGATATCGCGGTGAAGCTCAAGCTGCATCCAGGGTCGGTGCGGCGGTTCGTAATCGGAGGGGAGCGTGAGCAGGATCAGCGACATGGCGGCACCAAAGCCGCCGCAGTATCGGTCTCGGATCGTAGAGGATGATGACATGGCCCGCGCTCTCGACTACCTGCGGGACAGCGCGCCAGAAGTCGGCAAGGCCAGGGCCGAAGCCATCAAGGCCGAGAAGTACCTTAAACACGTCGAAGCTCTGCTCGTGAAGGCGAGCACAGCAACGTCATCGGAGAAGCGCGTTGCCGAGGCGCGCTGTGATGATCGGTGGCTCAAGGCTGCCTACGATGAGGCGGAGGCCGTTGGCCGGTTCGAGACGCTCAAGAGCACGCGCGAGGCGGCGGCGGCTAAGATCGAGGCGTGGCGCAGCGAGCAGGCGAACTATCGCGGGATGAAGCCATGAACCCGTTTCATCATCATTCGCGCGGCTCGATGCACCCTGCCCGCGTCGCAAGAATTTTCACTGCTCACGGCGGCCTCTGCCATGTCTGCAAGAGGAAGCTCCGCCCTGGGGACGACTCCAACCTCGCGCCGTGCTGCTCCGGGTGCCACACGATCAAGACTGGAGGAGACGTGTCGGACGCAGCGAAGATCAAGCGGGTGGCGACAAAGCACATGGTCCCGAAACGGTTCAAGCAGGGCAGAGGGTGGAGATGACGACGAGCGTTGTTTTAGAGCTGGAGCGTGCCCGGATGCTCGCCATCGAGCGCATCAACGAGCGCAACCGGCGTGACGACCGGAAAAAGCTGCGGGAGCGGCTTCGCAATGGAGAGCCGTGGGAGCGGCGTGCTGTCGATCTTGCGGAGAGAGGGTTCGGGATCGAGGCCATCATGCGGGCCACCGGGGTTGACCTCGGGACAGCAACTATCCTGGTGCTTGGGAGCAAGCCATGAGCGGCGTGAAGCGCGCCTTCTTCGGCCCCCGCCGGCAGGAGGCGATGACGGACGCCGAGATCGAGTGCGACATCACCTTACAGGTGATTCGGCACCTTCAACGGACGAACCCGGCCGCGCAAATGCAGGTCTTGAAACACGTCATAGGATTCCTGGACCGCGTAAACCACGGGCGCTTCGAGATTGAAGAAGACGAAGCGATGCCGAATTTCATCGAGAGGGCGGAGACATGAGGACGCCGACGCCAGAAAAAGACGGCCTCCTCAAATTTTCTCAGCCCACACCTCGCCGCGCAGTGGTACGTGCAAGCGCAGCCGCTGATATTGCAGCCAGCGGATCGCTACGGCCCAATCCGCATCAGTGTTCAGCCGTGTCGGTACTGGCGGCGGCATCGGTTGCCCCCCTATTCTGCCAATTTATCGGACAACTTCTCGCCACCGCTCAATCGGCTCACCCGATCCAGTATCTCAGCGTGCGTAGGGTGGAGCGCTTTCAGCTCGTAGTCGCGCCTATACTTGTCCATGCTGACGGCGATGAACGGGATGCAGTCCCGCAGCGCCGCTTCAAGCTGCGCGATGCGCTTGAGGGCGTCGCAAGCGCAGTAATCGTCTTTTGGCACGGCCACGGCTCCATTTCTACCCGATAGTTCCATTACGAAGAGACTTTCGAACAGCCGCCTTGTGGCTCTGCTCGGCTTTAGCTTTTCTCTTCCCCTTAAGAGGTTTGTACTTTGGCGGACGCGGCTTTTCAGACGACATTCAATCGCTCCTCACTTCGGTTTCGATTTCCGCAAGCCAGCGACGAACTCAGCCAGCTCGTCCTCCAGCCTGAACCATTCGCCCTTGATCCGATACTCGGCAAAGCGCTGATGCATGCGGGCTTCCACTTCATATCCACCAGGAACGACGCCGATGACCCGCAGCTTGCCAACCAGCGGATGAGAGAGCGCCTTCATCCGGCTTGTGACGCTGGATGTCGTGCCAATCTTCACGCGATTGCCGCGTCCCGCTCGCGCGAAGTAAACCCACTTCGGTTCTTTCTTCGGCGTCTTGGCCTTGTCAACACGCGGGCCGAACATCTTGTATGCCCGCCACGTCGAGAACCCTTTGGGTAGCTGCTCTCTGACCTCGCCCCATGTGGCGATCTTGCGGTCGGCCCAAACTCTGCGCGCCGCCTCAATGTCTTCGGGAGAGAACATCATCGGTGGTCGCCCTGGCGTGTCGCGCTTGCGCGGCGAGCGGCCGGAATGCGTGATCTGCTCTATCGCATCAGCAATCATCTCGTCGCGCTCGCGGGCACTGCTGGCGGTGCTGCGCCTGCTCTCGACTTCGAGGATGGCGGCGCCCTTGGCCTCAATGGCGTGAACGGCAGTCCACAGCGCCCGACGCGGACGGTCGTCATGTCGCTCTTTCGGAGCCGCCAGGATGTGGACCCGCGTCACGGCCACGACTTCCCCCGCGCGCAGCGACCGGATCAGCGCGTCAAGCGTCTCCTCCTGATGGCCCTCGGTGTATATCTTGTCGGCTGCGACGCCGCGCTCATGCAGGAGCGCACGCTGGCTCGCCTCGCTGACGCGAGGCAATGGACGGACGTAGCCGCGCAGCCTGTGAACAACTTTCGTCATGATTTGCAAAATGCACGGAAGCCTATTGACAGTCAAGTGGCGACGCGCTATATCCACCATCAGACCGGCGCCTCGCGGGACATCAGGGGCGGAGACAGACAGATGACCAACCACCCCAACCGTGGCCGCTCGCGCACGATGTTCGAGGTAGTCGAGATGGATGCGATGGACACGCGGACGCTCGAAAGCGCTTACCGCGTGGTTTCGCGGCACAAGACAAGGGCGGCGGCGGAGCGCGCCGTCGAAGCAGCGGCGCTGCGGGACCAGAAAGAGCGCTGGCCGCACCGTCCCGAAGCGCGGAACACACATCCATACGAAATTCGCGAAGTGAGCAACTGAGGCCCGAGATATGACCGTAGGCGACATCCTGTTGTGGAAAGACGAGAAGTTTGGACGGCATCGTGCATGGCGCGTGCTGTCCGTCATTCTCGGTGCGGAGCAGCACGAAGGGCTGGTTGAGCTGGAGCCTATGTTCGAGCGCCCCGGCAACAACGCGGACGGCAAGCCGCAGCCGACCGTGCTTGTTCCGGAAGTCCTCACTCGTGGCTTAACCGTGTTCGGGGCCGGCGGCCTCGCTACCGCGCAATAGGGGCCGGGCCGATGCGCTACAGGATCGACTTCGACAGGATCGGACGTAACCGCAGCGTCGAGCCGCTGCATGTGCTGGCGCTAGGTGAGGCGGACCTGTGTCGGGCGATCCGCAACCATGCACGCCCGCACATCCGCTCGCGCGACTTCGATGTGATGCTGGACGAGGACGGCCGGCGCGGATGGCTGGCGTGCGGCATGAACAGCGGCGGCGATTTCACCGTACACCAGCAGGACTGACAGAAAGGGCCTGGCTATGCACCGCGATTGCTTCGACTGCCCGCGCGCGACGGAAGGCGAGATTTGTCCGGGGACGTGGAAGCATCCGCACAAGCCGTGCGCCGATCACCGCGCCGCCAAATCGGCAGAGCGCGCCGCTATCCTAGCTAAGATCAAGGTCAGAACAGAGCATGTCTACCCGCCGATCCCGATCAGGGATTACGACTGGTCAGCCGTTGATGACAATACCTACGACGGAGAAGGGTGCCCGATTGGATGGGGGCGGACAAAGCAGGCCGCAATTGATGACCTGATCGACCAACTATCAGACTGACATAAAGGGCCGGGCCGATGACCATAGAGCTGAAGCCGTGCCCGTTCTGTGGGTCCGATGCCCGTATGACAGAGATTGGCAACGCGCACACGAAGTCGCGCACCGTAGAAATCAAGTGCAGCAACGCTATGTGTCGAGCGACGATGGTCAACAAGGCGATGATGCATACAATGCGCTGGCTGGCCGCAAAGTCGGCCGAGTCATGGAACCAGAGGAAGTGACAGAAATGGCGGACGATGATTTCACAGGCAGCCGCGCAGAGTGCAGCGTCCGCGATGGCACATTCGTCGATCCGTGCGAGCCTCTTATGCGCACCTTCGGTCGCGGCGTCCGCATCGATGCTCCCATAAACGCCAACTGAGGCCGCCATGCTCACGCCAGCCAACACCGGACACGCGGTCTGCGATAGCTGCGGCGTCGCATACGACTATGCGCCGGATGCTCCAAACCACGTCTGCCGTCTGGCGGTCGTTACCGGCAACGACCACGGCATAATGACCGGCATGGCGCTGGCCGCGGCGATCCTAGTGCGTGAGTTTGACAGCGGGACGCATGCGCTTGAAATACTCGGCGCGGCCGGGATCGATGCGACGAACGTCAGCCTGCTGCAACTTGACGACTACGACCTGAAACCGCTGTTGAGAATTCTAGCAATCTGAGGCCGCCATGAAACCAGCAGCCAGTAAGCATCTGTTTGTCGGCGTCCACAAGTCTGGTCCGTTCAACAGCACGGACTTCACGGACTGCTGCGGGCTTGCCGTGCTTCATGGCGATAAACATTGCCCAGGGTGCGGAGGCACGGTGCTTCGCATCGGGCGCCCTAGTAGCGACGGAAAGTGCCGCATGTGCGGCGTTCGCCGCGACAAATGCAACTGCTGATAAGAGGCCGGGCCGATGCACGATCAAGCAGACGGCGAGAGCACAGAGAGGTGGGTGTTCCGAGAAGCAGGGTTTTTCGGCTCTGACCGCCAGCTGACGTGCTGCGCTAGGTGCGGCGCAGTCCTGCGGCATGGGAAAGACAAGAAGCGCAAGGTGTTCAACCTGTTCAAGCCGAATATGCACTTCTTGTGCGACCCGTGTTTCAATAGCCTTCCAGAGTGATAAAGGGCCGGGCCGATGCACATGAGATTCTTCAGCGACTGGACCACGGGCCGCGTGATACGCGATACGGCGCGCGCACTCGCCAAGAACTTCCTGCCGATCGTTGGTGCCGTGTTCTTGCTGGCGGCGCTCATTCACGCATGCGGTGGACCGTGCATCTTGCCGGGTAGCATCGCGTGCTCGTTCTAGAGGGGACACCGGTCGAGGGGTGATAGACTAGAATACGAGCAGCCCGAGTCTAACTCCAAGGTGAACCGCTAACCCCATGAGCAGCAGAAGCCCAACCCACTTCACGGTCTCCCAGCTCATGGCCTCAATCCTTTGAAGAGCGCGAGAGCCAGGTCCGCAACTTCGCTCATCCGACCGTGCGCGTAGCCGCTGGCTAGCCCCAGGATCGCCAACCATAGAGCCTTGTTCGTCGTCTCCTGCTCGTTTCGGAACTTGCCATGCTGCTCGTGGCGTTCCTCGTGATCCTCCAGCGTCTCTGCGTGCGTCTCGGTCGCGATCTCGACGCGGGTCAGCCTGTTCTCTGTCTGCAGATCGAGCGGCGAAATCTGCGGCCACGGCGGCGGCGATGGCTGCCATCTTGACATCGAGCGTCATCCTTCACCTCACGGCGGCCCTGACGGCGTCCTGAACCTTGGCCTCGCGGATCTTGACTGCGCTGGCGAGCTTGGCGTGCTTACCGGCGGCAACGGACCACGCAGACCGCCAGCAGTCGAGAGACGCCGCGATCTCGGCCCCTGAGTACGCCTGAGCCCCTGCCGTCAGCTCGCAGAACGGTGCCTGCACAGGGCGAAGCAGCTCTGGCGCAACCGGAGGCGGAGCCAGCGGCTTGACCACGACGCGATCAGCGGCGCAGGCAGTGAGCAGGCAGAGGCTTGCAGGGATCGTCAGGAGCCTCAGCCGGCTTCGACTGTGCCGCGCGGGCTGCTTCGGCGAGGCGGCGCTCGGCCGCCCTGAGAGTATCGAGGTCATGGCTCACCCATTCTTTGATGAGCCGCTCGTCGTGGTCTGGTGCCTCGGCATCGAGCTTGCTCATGATGTTGTTGGCGGTCGCGGATTTTGCCGCGATCTCGCTACGCCACCACTGACGCTCGACACGCCTGCCGGTCATGTACGCCCCGGCGAGGCAGGCGACGATAAGCACGCCTGCGATGATCCTGGACAGGAGGTCGCCGCGCTCTTCCTTGAGGACGACGAGGCGGTCGCGGATGTCATTGAGGGCTTGCACGGCGGAGCCACCAATAGGTTGCTACGCAGGCACAAATCAACGCCGCGAGTATAGGATACGCGACCGCTGCGGAGTAGGCGGATTTGCCAATCACGGCTATTTCTCCGCCGACAGATTGCAGATCCTTCGCGTTGGCGATCGCGTCTTTCACGCCAGGCGGCACCGGAGGGATCACCTCCTTGACCGCGACGGCTGCTGTCCCAACACCGCCGGCACCGGCGACGGCCTCTTTGATCGTCACCTTCCGGGGCGGGGCCTCGACCTTCTGCGGCATCGTCCCGAGCGGCGTGTCGTCTGGCTCCATCAGGCGGGCCTCGGCGGCGCGGCGGCGCATCAGGCCACGGCTGATCTCTTTCCGCTTCGTTTCAGGGTTCGTGAATTTGTTGTACTCCAGCATGCGGGCGGCGGCATCCTTCGCGCCCTGCTTGCGCAGCGTCTTGGCGATGGTCTGCATATCTCTCGGGCCGACGTTGTATGAGAAGCTAATGAGCGCATCAGCTTGGTTCTGGGTGATGGAAAGCCCGGCAGTTGCGTTCCCGACCGCTGTCTCGTGCTGGACAAGTTCCATCCTGAACCGCTCCAGCGCCTCAGCCTTGGTCCACCGCATGGACTCGGTGATCCCCTCGGTGCACCCGTAGCCGATCGTGAGCTTGCCGGCCTGGCAGCGGTACGGCTTGCACGACCCGTCCTTCTGCCGGTCGTGGTAGCCTTCGAATGATGCGATGAACTCCAACCCCTTGTCGGAAAGGTGCATCACGATAGACCCGCAGAAACCGCCATGTCCGCATTCGCGAACCGGATCACTTCAACTCCTCCAGCGAACAGCGAAGCGCCGTTCAAGATCAGATCGGCAGGCGCATCGACGACCGCGACGATATCGCCATGACCAGCGTTGAAGTCGCGGACATGAATAACGCCGCTGCCGAGCGTGAGGAGGAATATGTCGGCTCCGGCTCCGCCCCTCAGGATGTCGCCGGACGCTGCGTCGAGAATGTCGTTTCCTTCGCCTCCGATAAGCACATTGCCACCCAGGCTGATGATGATGTCGTCACCCGAGCCGCCAGCGAGAACTCCGCCAGCCGCTGTCGATGACACGATGTCGTTGTCGGTGGAGCCGAGCATGAACGCCATGTCGCTGGTAGCGTCACCATCGGGCTCGAACATCAGCGCTGCGACTGCAGCCTCGTGCTGGTCGTCCTGCGTGGTGGCCTCCACGTCACCGGCCAAAATCACCACGCCGCCATATGTCGGCTCTGGTGCCGGCGCTATGCCGACGAATTTCTGCGTCTCCGGTTCCGTATGCTCGTCGATCCACGTCGTCTCGTCTGTCACGATACAGCCTCCTTAAGAACCCTCTCAATAGCCTCGATACGAGGCGTGATGTCGATCACTTGGCTGGATGGGATTTGACTAGCGATCTCGGATCGCACCAGCCCCATGAGCTGGGCAACGAGTGCGTCGAGGTCTATCGTCTGCTGCTGTACAGGCCTCGCCTTCAGGGCGGCAATCTCCGTCTGCAAACGCATGATCTCGCTGTTCTGAGTCTGCACTGGCGGCGGCAACGAACGCATGGCGTCGGCAACTGCCTGCGGTGCCTGATAGTGCTTCAACGGCACGCTTTGCAGCATCTCCTGCCAATCGAGAGGGTCACGGAACTTGTTGATCTCCATGCGCCCGCCGCCCTCTATGACGATGATGGCGCTCGTGTGGGTTGCGTCGGTGTATTCCGCGCTCATGATCCTCTTGTGCACAGCCGGCATCGATCACCTCAGAGCTTGATGATCCACGTTCCGAGCCATGCCGGAGGCATGTTGGAGTGGGCGAGGCCACCACCTTGACTGCTGATCGTGTGGTTGTGGGCGGGTACACTCGACGCGAGGCCGGATTGGACCGTTCCACCTGTCGATAATGTCCACGCCCCACCACCAGTTGTAGCTGAAGCTGACCGCTTCACTGTGATATCGACCTGGGGCTCGTCGTCGGTCGTGCCACCGTGATTGTGGTCAGGCATCTGATCCACAGTCAGAGTGACGGTTTCAGTGCCGCCGCTTGCGCCGTTCGTCGTCGCCGCAGTGATGATTGTCCCGAGCCTGGATGCGGCGGTTCCGCCGATGTTGTCGAGCCCGAAGAACGAGCGCCCGCGCAAATCAGGCAGCGTGATCGCCTTGTTCGCAGCGAAATCGGCAGACGCCGATGCACCACGCCCCGTAGCTACGGGGCAGACGGAGTTTCCGAAGCTGTCCCAAAGGAAGGCGTAGAGGCGCGCTGTATCGGCATTGGCCCGTTCTGTCGCGCTCGACGATGCGGACCCGATGCTCTTCCCCGAAGCCGTGACGTAGCCGTCCGGAGCCGTCGTGCCAAGATGAGGCGACATTGACCCGACCGGAGTACCCTTGTCGCGCCATCCGCCAGCGTAGACGAGAGCCGCCTTCGTGTCCTTCACCCAGGCTTCTGTGCCATCGGTCGGCGTCGTGTAGGCCCAGGCTCCAGCGACCCACGTGGCCCGCTTGTTGGCGTGCGACGCCCACTCGCCCGTCGCCCCCGAGGCAGGAATGAGCCAAGCCTGCCCCTCTGTCGGGCTCCCCGGCGGAGATGCAACTGTCATGCTCTCGACGATGTAGGGCAAGAGGTTATCGAGCCCGAGGTTGGTGATCGCCGTGCGAATGTTGGTGAGGTCGGAGAGGTTCGACGCCTTGGCCGACTTGTCGGCAACTGACGTGCTGAGCGACCCGACCGTGGCACTGAGTGCTGTGTGCGCCGTCGCCAACTCTGCAAGGGTGTCGTAGGTGCCCGACACGCCGTCCTTCAGAGCGGAAACCGCTGTCGATATTGCGGTCGCAACGAATGCGGTGTTGGCGGCCTTCGTGCTGCTGTCGCCGGACGTGACGTTGGGGACATTGACGGCCGTCGTGAAGGTCGGGCTGTCCAGCGGAGCCTTCTGCGCGAGCGCCGAGTTGAGCGCGTATGGCGTCAGATCGACCGGTTCTCCGGTCGTGATATCTACCCACGTCTTGACGCTGGAGACCGTTTTGACGACCTTCCAGACGCCACCTGCCGTTACCGTGAACGACCCCTCGGTGAGGGTGGTCGGGTCTGTGGCAGAATCAGAGACGTACCGCAGGATGCCGGCAGGACCAGGCAGGTCGTTGAGAGCGTCTTCAAGATCGTCGAACCGCAGGTCGAACCTCGCTGCAGTAAATGCGAGGTCAGCGGTGAACGTAAACGGCGGCACATAGACGCCGGAGCCGTTGCGTGGCATTTTGTTTTGGTCTCGACGAGTTCGGTACGCGAGACATGGGTTGAGCTACTTCAGTTTGAATGTCACAGCGCCGTTCTTGACCTCGTAGGTCATGCGGCCCTCGGGAGGAGCGAGAGGCACGGTGATGTGCCCGCCGTGAAAGGCTGCGAGCGCCGCCAGAGCGCGCTTGAATATGGCGTGCTCGATGTCGGCTTTCTCCTTCAACGGCGGTCGCATCGTTTTCCTCTCAACGGTGACGAATCATACTGAATTCAAAGGGTTTTGGCGAGGGTCAAGCGACATCATGATCAGATCACTTGTGGTTTCAGCGGTACTGGTGGCCACGCTTCCAGCACCCGCCAATGCCGCCTGCGTCTGCCGCTGCATTAACGGACAGAACCAGCCGGTCTGCTCCCAGGTCTACGAGGTGCCGCCGATCTGCCCGCCAACCGTGTGCATGGTGGCCCCGCCATCCGTCGATCAGGTGCAGCCATACAGATTACCGCCGATCGGCACCAGCCGCTGCCGCCGCGAGCAGGTGTTCGACAATGATCGCGGCTGGATTTGGACCAGTGTTTGTGACTAATACCCCTGCTGACTCATGACGATCATGTGGGCCAGTTCCTCCGGCGTCCTCGGGATGCCGTCTCCGCCAGAGTAGTATGCGCCTGCACCAGCGCCAGCGCCAGCTACAGCGAGTTGAGGAACATTCCGGCGCAGACCCTTCTTCACCCCGCCGGCTTCAACCAACGGGTTGGCGTCGTAGTAGCGCTGCACCGCTTCGCGGTACGGGATGCCCTCTCGTTTGGCGAGGTCGGATATTTCCTGGTCTGCCGCGACACGGCGCTTGTGGAGCTGCTCGCGTGATAGCCCTGCAGCATCGCTGACACCGGTCCTGGCCGCCAGTTCTTGGTTGACGCGCTCGGGGAAGCTGTCCTTGGTGAGATTTCCTCCCCGTCCAGTGGTCGGCTTTCCGGACGCCGACGCCGTCATGTAGATATCGCGCGTAACATCTGCCGGCGATGCGGTCCCGGCCGGCCCGGATATCGGAGTATTGTACGGGTCGAGCTGGCCCTCACGACCGCGCGCCTTCGGTGGACCTACCGCGCGCTCAGCAAGCTCTCGCCCCGTCGTCGGCGGCGGGAGCGCAGGACGCTCCGCCAGCGTCTTCACGAGCGAGCGGATGTCGCCTTCCAACTCGGGAGACAAATTCAGCTTCATCCCCCCTTGACCTGCCGCCGCTGCGGGGGGAATAATATCCCCAGTGGCGATGGGGACCTCAGATGTTCGATCGAGTGGCTTTGGACCAGATGCGGCGTCAGGCCGTGGACCTCCCTGAGGAGGCACTGCAGCCGCATCAGCCGCAGACGTTCGCGCCGGACCCGTACCGCCCACTGGCCCATCTGTCTGACGCTGAGCTTGCTCGGTGCGCCGCTGCTGCTCAGCAGCAGCTCGCTGCTGCGAATGCAATGCTACCTGCCTGGATGAGAGACCTTCCTTGAGCTGCCCCCTGTACGCATCGCCTGAATAAAACTCCGCTCCGACATCACCCTGCGTTTTGGCGGCTGCCATTTTTGCCGCCTTATCGGCTTCGATCATCGCCGCGTCCACGTCACTGCCAGCCGATCGGCGTAGCGATTCCGTGCCGGCCCTCGCCCTGACGTTCTCCAGCGCCTCCATCTCAGCCTGCCGCGCCGCGACAGCATCAGGAGTCACCGCTCTGATGCCGTCCTCGCGTGCGGCCAGGGATGCCGGCGGATTGCGCAAGAACGGGATCATCTGCCGGGCGTAAGCCGTGCCGCCAGCATCCAGAGCGCCAAGGGCGGCTTCACCGACCGTCCGAGGGATGAAATGACCCTTGTTGAAATGGTCCATGGCCCGCTGCCAATCCGGGTGCTTGTCCGGCACCGCGTCGAAGTCCTTCAGCAGGGCCTCGGTCTCGGCATATTCCTTGCTCGCCATCGGCAGCATCTTGAGCTTTTCTTCCAACGCCACGCGCCTCGGGTTCTTGTCGAGCCGGGTCAGATCGACGATTTCCGGAGCATTCGCGGTTGCGGCTCCGGCCACCGCGCCGAGGCCTGTGGCGATCGCTGTGCGACCTACGATCCCATCCGGAACAGCTTTCCCGGCAAGCTGCTTGCTCATGCTCTTGGCCGTAGCATCCGCCGCGACGTATTCGCCCGCCGAAGCGCCTTTTGCCTCCATGCGGTTCAGGGCATCTTTCCATGCATCCAGCTTGGCCCCGTCCGGCGTCTTGCCGATCTTGGCACCGATCACGGTGCCTGCGACAAGCGGAAGAATGGGAGCAAGATTGGTTAGGGTCTGCCCCACATCGACCGTCTTTCCACCGACGCCGGGAACCCATTCCGGAACCTGCCATTTGGTCTCGCGCATGCCACGAGGCTGGTCCGAAAGAACCTCGTCGTACCGCTTGTTGGCCGCCGTGACGCGATCCGAAGTGCGCCGCCCCTCTGCCTCCTTCTCCGCCAGCTTGCGCCTCTCCTCCAGCAGTCTGCTCTCACGCTCGTCTTTCGCTTTCTGGGTCAGATATGCGTTGTCTCTCGTGTTGAGACTGTCGAGTTCCTGCCGCTCCCGCTTGGTCAGGGGATTAGCCGTCCCTCGCGTATCTCGCGCTCGTAGGGCATCGCGCCGCGCGCTCTGATCGGCAGACAATGGAGCGGCGACATCCTCAGCCTTGGCCTCTGGCACGAACTCGACTTGGCTCGCTCCGAACGCGCCTGCCGCTGGCAGCACCGCCTTGGCAGGAGCCACGCCGACTTGAGAGGCGAGCGCTTTGATTGCTGTGTGCTTGCCGATCGCCCCATCCTTGCCGGAGGCGGCATCCACGAAATCGGAGGCAGTGGCAGCGCCAGCGGAACGCCCCATGGCTCCCAGCAGCGTCTTGCCGCCTTTGACGATGGCACCGAGCGCCGGCAACCCGGTGGACATGCCGCCGACGATTTGCGGACCCATGCCCTCCTGTCGCTGTACGGTGCGCCAATTATCTCTGGCCTCTGGCGAGACAAGACCAAGGATGGAGCTTGGTATGCCGAGAGGATCGGCCGCGCTGGCGATACCCGCCTCCCCCATGCGACCGAGACGCTTCGCATCCTCGTCTGCCGTGTCTCTCAACGGCAGATCGTCGAAACCAGGCATCCCATCACCCGGCATGCCAACCATAATCTCCGCCAGTTCCCGCCGCGTGCGTGCCGGCTGTGCCATGTGCGTGTCGTCCTATCGGTATTGAGAGGGATGAATTGCCGCCATCGAACCGCGCGGAGCGGCGGGCAGTGGATACGCACGAGGCACTTGATGCGGCTGGCGCTGTGGCCGCGCCTTTTTCAGGCTCTCGACCTCTGGCAGCACGTCGGCATAGACCGGCATCAGCACTGGATCCCGGTGCGCCATCTGCTCGAGCCCGGCGACGTGCCGCAGCAGCGGGGCAATGGCCCTGTCCGATCCATCACGCACGTTGGCCCGCAGCCGCATGTACTGCGTCATCCAGCGCGTATAGGCTGGGCGGGACATCAACACGGAGGCCGCGACCGAGCTGGCACCGATCGCGAGCGGTGTGGCGATGTCGCCGCGTGCCAGCGAGCCAACCCCAGCGAGGCCGCCACCGAGATTGATTGCGTTCGTCGCCGTGCGGCTCGTGTTGGTGAGCGCATCCACATTGGCCAGCCTGTGCGCGACACGGAACATATCGTCAATCGCCCGGCCGTGCTCCGCAGTGAACCACAGCGCGCGCGCCTCCGGCGACATCGCCATCCACCGCGTCAGGAACGATTGCGGAGACCAGCCGACCTCAGCAACGATGCCTCGCGCAGAAGGCAGCGGACGCCCCATCTCCTGGAAGATCAGCGAGCCCATCTCGGCGCGCTCTTCCGGTCGCAGCGCATTCGCCGCAGCGCGCGACATGCGGACATTGCCCTTGGTGCCGTCGAGCGATGCCTGCACGATCCTGCGGGCAGCCTGCTCAGGGCTCTGGGCATTCATGACCGTCAGAAACCGCTCGATCCGCTCCATCCCCTGCCGGGTATAGCGATCCGCCGTGCGCATGGCATGCAAGGCACCCGCCGCCTGCCGCGCCATGGCGATGTCATGAGCGCTTCCCGTCCGCCCGGCCTGAACCGCCGCCCTGTTGGCCAGCGTCTCGATACCGGTCTCGATGTCCCGCGACAGAGCACCGTAAAGCTGACGTAGTTGCATGCGGTTCAGCGTGTTCTCGGTCGGCATCGCGCCCTGGCCGCGCAACTGACGGCCAACCTCCGTGCGGATGGCTCGCAGATCGTCGAGCGCGAAGTTTCCGGCTTGTGCGCTGCGCAGACGGTCGGCCAAACCACCACGAATGACGTTCTGGCCGCCGATCTGGTTCGCGATCGAGGCGTCGATCGCGCCCATGGTCTGCCGCGTGTTGACCGCCGCGACCACGTTCGGGTTGGCCGATCCATCGGACCGCAGCATTTGCGGGATCATCCGCCACGCGCGCTCGTAGAGGGCCTCCTGGCGGGTAGCGAACGACGTTTCGTGCGCTGGAGCACGGATCACGCGAGCAAGCTGGGCGTCGTCCAGCATCTCCGGCGTCGAACGTGTCGTCAACGTCTGCGACAGTGGACGCGCGGCCGGAACAGTCGCCCCGCGCGTCGTCTGTGCCGTGTTCGCGCCGATCTGCTGACGGATGGGTGCTGCCTGCTGAGCCGTCTGCGCCGCGCCTGCGGACATCACCTGCTGGCGCGGGACCGCCGCCACGCTCGGAACGCCGATGCGCTGCAGTACATCCGGCTCCAAATCCTGCATGCCGGCTGTGGCCATGCGGTTGAGGCCGCGCTGCACAGCGCCACCGGCGCTTTCCGCCGTCGCTGTCGGGCTGATCTGCTGCGCGATGCGACCGGCTGCCGAGGCCGCGTCCTGCATCGTCTCGTCTAGGTTGTTGCGAAGCGGTCCACCGACGAGCGCCGTCTCGGTGAGTTGCTTGCCGACCGACGCCACCGGCCCCTGGTTGAAAGACGGCCCGAACGGTCTGATGTCCAGGTTTTCGTGCGCCGCCGCATCGGCGACAGCATCATCGTAGCGCCGCCGCGCCATGCTCTGGCCGGTCTGCGTCCCCACCGGACCGGCCGGCGAGCGATAGGCCTGCACCGCCCCAGGAACCATGCCGCCGGCCATACCGGCTATGGCCTGTCCAGTTGGTCCGAACCCGGCTTCCTGTGCCGCCTGCTGGGCGATACCGCTCGTAGTCGCTCCTGCAGCATCCATCGCAGCAAACCCGACCGGATTGGCGCGAGCGGAACCGACGATCTGCTGCCCGACGCGCTGCAAGCCAGTTTGCGCGGTCTGGACGGACGGCACTGCGGCCTGCGCGGCTTTGGTCATGACACCGGCCACGGGCACGACAGAGCCGCCGACCGTCTCGCCGGCGCGCCGCGCGAATTGCCCAGGCGTCGTTTCGGCTTCAGGCGGGCGCATAACCTGTTTCCAGCCGGGCATAGTCTCGACATCTGGCAGGAACCCGCCACCCGTCACTTTCTCGCCCGCCCAATCCAGCGCGCGATACGGCAGGGACACGAAGTCGGCGAGCCCTTTCTGCACCCCGTACCCGGCTTGCATCGCTACGTCCTTTGCATACCCGAGCGCACCTGGGCTCTCGTGGTCAGGCTGGGGATCGATGCGGAATGCCTTCCATGGATCATCGGCAGCCGGTGACTGTGGCTGCGCCTCTGGCTGGCGGAACATGGCCCACGGGTCTGCGGCTTCGGCCATCGCTTACCGTCCTGTCGGCATCATGAGAACGCCGCCGCCCGCTGCTGTCGGGCGTGCACCTGGGCTCTGCGGTGCTGCTGCGGCCTGGCCTGGGACACGCCCTCGCGTGCCGTCAGGAAGAAGGATCGGCGTTCCAGGGGGAAGACGCATAGCCTCATCAGGCGTCTGAACGCGCACTGGATCATCCTGCCCCTGAGTGGCCGGCGGTGCCTGCTGTCCGACCTGTTGTCCACCGTAACCGTAAATCTGCCTGATTACAGATGGGATTCGTGCATCGACCTCCGCCTCGATCGCTGCGGCATCGACAGGCTGGCCACGGCTAAGGTACCGCTCGGCAGCGAGCCTGTTCGCCAGCGCTGACCGCTGAGCTTCGGCCTTGAGCGCCGGCAGCAGCACAGGAAGCGTGCTCGGGTCTGAATAGATCGTCGCCAGCCCCTTTTCGACGAACGCCACATCCGTATTGCTCATCGGCTTGAGTTTCTGGCCCTCGCTCAACACGAACTTCTGCGTCAGGGCCCGGAAGGTCTCGGTCGCCGTAGTCGCGTTGGCGAACGATTCCGGCGCGATCCCGAGACGGGAGGCCATGCGGCGAGCCTCGTTCAATCCGCCGGCTCCCCAGCCCGTACTCGCGAATTGTGAAAGGGCCGCCATGTCGTCGATGGTGCGGATCGTACCCGTCGCGTCCTGGAACGCCTTGGTCGCCTCGGCATGCAATTTGGGGGCTTGTTCCTTCGCGAACGCCTTGTTGAAGGTGCGCTGCTGCGGGTCGCCGTTCTCCGTGCCGCCGATGGCGCGGAACTCGTAAGACCCATCGGGCTTGCGAACACGCTGCCAAAGCTGCTCGTCCTCCTTCTGCTTCACGATGTCATCCTTCGGCGAGTATGTGCCGGAAATGACGAACTGGTTGTAATCCGGCGTTCCCTTCTGGAGCCCGAACCTCTCGGCGTTCTCCGCCCTCCATTCCGGCGTCTGCATCTTGAGCTGCTGCGCCTGGGCCATCTTCATCTGAAGCTCGGGGCCGTGCATGTCGCGCGCGCGCTGCTCCGCTCCAGCCTTGGCCTGAAGCCCGATCATCGCTCCCTGATCGACGTAGGGCTCCATCATGCCGCGTACCATCTTGTTCGCGGATGCCGGGTCGAACTTGGAGACCGCATCCATGTGCGCGCGAATACGCGGATCGGTGGCGTCGAGGGCTGACGAGAACGTCGGTTGGATGCCGCTAACCGCCGGTTGGCCAGTTTGAGCGGTTGATGCCTGGACGAAAGGGCGCGGAGCCGGCACCTCTGGGCCGGTCGCTTGGCTCGGATGCGTGCCAGCCATGGATGGCCGCGACTGCGGCGGAGCGGAGGCCATTCCTGGCCGTGGTGTGGCCCATGGCGTAGGGCTCATGACGGCGGATGGCGGTTGCTGCTCGTAGGGTGTGCCGGATTGTGAGAACTGCGGAGGCGGCGTCGTCGCCATGCTGGGAGCAGCCAGCGCTGGCCGACTCGTCGTCGGCGCGACGGGTGCGCTTGCCGTCGAGACCGATGCTGGTGATGCCGGAGGCGCTGCCGTTGCTGCATTATACGCTCCGCGCTCGGCGTCCTGCCGCTGCGCGTTGGCGTTCATGCGCCACTCGTCCCATTGCCGATTTTTCCAAGCCGACGCCATGCGGTTTACGCCGCGCTCGATCCCGCCGCCGATACCCGACGCGGAACCTTCCTCTATCGGCCTTACGCCCATCTTGTGGAACACTTCCGCAAGCTCAGGGCTCACCTGAGCCAGAGGCCCGTAAGGGCTGTTTGCCGCCATGCTCATGTGTGGTTGCCCTTTCTTCAGTATCCGTCAGGTGGCGAGTGTGCTGCGGTTTTGCCGGGTCGGTACTTCTTCACCGTGTCGATGATCCCATTTGGCTGCGCTGGTGCGGACATCTGCGGGACGGTGCCACCCGTGCGGACGATCTGCTGGGCTTCCGGAACGTCGTAGTCGAGCCAGGGAGGGCGGGACCGGCGCTGTTCAGGCGTGAGGTCCAAGCGCTTCTGGACCGCGCGGGCCTCGACCTCGCCAGCAACGCGATGATAGTCATTGCTTACAGCAGACCCAGGACTGAACCCCTCGATGGACTGAATAGCGTGCTGACCCTCATGCATAAGAGTAGACACTCGCCCTGTTTTGTCTGTTATACCCCTATTATATTCTATGTAGCCTGGCGTCCCTAGAAACCGCTGTAGACCGCGTGCCTCTTCCCATGTACCAGCGTTAACCAGTGCGTCTACCCCACGGACCCTGCTCACCTTAATGTTTTTCATGCGCGGATACGCATCGTACAATGCGTCATGCGTCATCACGCCAGATAGATTACCTACATTCCACCAGCCCTGACCGACACCGCTATCATCGATCTCGAAGCGCCACTTGCCGTCCACGCCTTTAAACCAGCCGGTATCGTTCCAAATCTGCTCGCGCGGTACGCCGCGAGATGCCATTTCCTCGGCTCTCGCCAGCGCTGCATGATCAGCCGTCTTTGCCAGCCGCCCGCCGAATATCCCCACCGCATTGCTCGGCATCTGCCTCCCAGCAATGCCGATCCCGAGGCCGCCAGTCATGGCAGCCCCAGCCACGTCGAAAGCCGCGCCTGCTGTGCGCGGGTCGCGCGGATTGGCCCCCGTCTCCATCAGGGTATCGCCGGCCCGTACCGTCCCCTCGATGCCCTTGCGCACCAGATCGGTCACGAGCTGCGCCGGAGCCGTCGCCACGTCGAGCGCGAATTCGCCGGGGTGCGTCAGCGGCGTCATCCGCTCCCGGCTCTCGCCAACCCCACGGCCGCGAACCTCGGTGCCGTCGCCACGGTGGCCGCCGGGCATGAACCCGGCCTGCGTGCGTCTGCCACCGGTCAAGCTCCCATCGCCTTTGCCATCTCGGGTGACACGCCGCGCATCCATGACAAGTCCTGCTGTGGAGGAGCCATAGCCGCTGTCCGCTTCGGTTTCTGGACTCGGAACGCTGACTGAAGGTCAGGCATCTCGGATGGTGAGGCAGATGCTGCGGTCTGGAATGCGCTCGGCCGTTGGCGTGGCGATGCCTGTGGAACTAGCGACGGCGCTGCGACAGCAGCAGTGGTAGAAATCGTACCAGTATCGCCTTCCTCTCCTGGATGGGTAAGGCCAGGATGGCGCATAGCAGCGCTCTCCGTGCCATAGTTTCTCATGATCCCATCGGCTATCGCTAGCCGCTGATTGAAACCGTGCCCTCCGTAAGGATTTCGCCACGACCATCCTGCTGGTCGATGGTAGCTGATGCCACCAGCCGTTGCCGTCCGCAGATCGCCAGCCCCTTGCACCATCGTGAACGCACGCTTCTCTGACCCCTGCATTTCGTTCCAGGCGAAATCCAACTGCGTCTTGAGCGGCACCGTGCTGGCAACGGTGCGTGCGTAGTTCACATCGCGCAAATCGCCTTGCGGCAAGTTGATGCCTTGCTGTCTGGCGAAACTCACCAAAGCGGGGCTTCTGTCGTTCCACTGACCAATGCCTATGCTGTGCGGGGCGTGCCCAACCTTGCGGTTATCCCACGCAGTAACGTCGTTGTGACGACCTCCGCTTTCCCATGCCATGTTTCCGGCAAGTGCCGCCGCCCTATGAGGAGGAAGCCCTTTCTCAAGAAAGTATGCGTATGCCTGACGGGCAACATCGCTTTGGATGTGACTGCGGCTCATCGTGCTACCTCACCCCAAACCCGGCTCCAGGCGGGGCACCGAGCGCCGCAGCACCGATGCCGCCAGCAGCTCCGAGAATGCCGCCGATCATCTCGTCACGACGCTGCGTGCGCCACTGCTGCTGCTGCACCACGGATTGATACTTCTGCATGTCGAGCGCTGCAGACTGATAGATGTACTGGCCTATCGGCGTATCCGATACGTGCCCTGGTCTGAACCCCTCGAACTGCGGAACAGAGACCTGCGCGCCGTGCAGGAGGGCGCTGATCTCGTTGAGCGGGACAGATCGCTCGGAAAGCAGTTCCTGCATCCGTCGCGCTCGGAACGTGTTGGTAAAGTCGGCGATCGTGTGCAGCATCGCGAACCGCTGCACGGCAGCCTTGTTGGCGAACTCGCCGATCAAGATGGACTGATCGAGCGTGCGGCGCGTAGCGTCGTTCGCGAAAGACGCTATCAGCGCCTCCAGATTGATGATCCGGCTCTGTTCTTCCATCGCCTTCAAATAGGCCGCATTCTGCTCGTCGTTCTCGCGCCAGGAGAAGATTTGGAGCTCCCGGTCGTAGGCCTCCATCCCTGGGATCACGCCCTGATTGGCGAGCTTCGTGACGAGCTGCTGCCGATCCTGCTCTATCTTGATGTTCGGCCTGTAGAGAATCGCTTGCCGGACGCTCTCAAGATGCGAGGCAAGGCTAGTCGAACCTATGGTGCGCACGAGAGCGCCTGGGTTCGCTACGTCCATCGTGAACAACTGCGCTGTCGGAGCATCGGCTGCTGCCGGCAATGTAGAAGTTACAAATGGATTTCCAAGTGCCGTCTGCAACTGCGCGAGCTGCGATGCCGTCAGTTGCGCCATCGTCAGTTTTGCGTTCTGGTTCTGATCGAATATCGCCTGCGTGGCAGCCTTGAATGTGATCGTCCGCTTGAACAGCGGGATCGTGCGCGTGGTCGTAGAGGCCAATGCCCCTGCGGACGTGTATTGCGGGTCGTCGAGATCGTATGACCCGTACTCGTCATAGGTGATGTACGCTTCCGGCGTCTCCTCGTTCGCGTTCTGCAGCTTGGCGTTGGCAATGGCCGTCGAGATGTTCGAACTCGTCTGCGCCGCCGCTACAGAGTAAGGGTTCGGCGTCGGTGGTGGCGGCGGCGGTGATGGAGACGAAAAGCTCATTGGCTCATGCCTGCGTCCAGAACGGGCACTCTTCAGGAAGCAGGCCTAGATGCACCATGTCGGTGCCACGCGATCCTGCTTTACGCTTGATGCCCTCGATCTTGAAACCGAGCTTCTCGGCCTGCTTCAATGCTGGCTCGTTGGTTTCGTTCACTGTAATCGAGATACGCGGCACCTTGAGTGTGCTGAATGGATACTCCAGCAACGCGCGCACAGCGGACTTGCGCTTGAACACGACGCTTTCGTCCAGTGCGACGGCGACAGAGATGTCATGCTCAGCACCCTCTTCGCCGCGACAGTGATTGTACCACATCACACCGCCGACGACGAACAATTGCGTCAGGTCACGAACAATTCCTTCCGGAGTGCCTTCCTTGGCGATACCGAACGCAACGTAGGCGACCTCGGGCATGTTGGTCTTGAGCCGATCGCAGAGCCATGCGGCAACTAGGTCGTCCACATGCCATATGATGCCGTTGGCATCGACATACGGGAGCTTGTCGCTCGTGGTTATCGTCTCGATCTTCCGCGTATTGTCGCTCATGACCGCCTGTCAGAATTGCGATGCCGTGACCTGTAACGCGCCTTCGTCAACGCCATCGACAACACCCTCGACCTCGATCCGCCAGAGCCAGCGGCCAGCGGCGGTGACAGGAATGTCGGCGTGATAGCTGCCGGTCCCAGACTTCGAAACCTCAGTGTGCGTGCCATACACGTAGGTTGAAACCACAGCAGACGGGCTCTTGACCTTGAACGTCACCGTTGTCGGGTCAACGGCGGCTGAACTGCTCGGGTCTGTTATGTCCGTGCTGATCCGAACTGTGTCGCCAACATAGAACGTCATGCGGCCCTCCGCACGCTTACGGCGAACAGAGCTGAACGCCCCGTGCGCCCTGTGATGTGTTTCGATGCCGAGACCGAGACGCCAGCAGCGTCGCCAAACCCAGACGTGACGGACTTGGAGAGATGATTCGTCGCCACCGATTTATAGACGCGCGTCGCGAATACCGCCTCTGGGTAGAACTGCGGGTGAATTTGAAACTTGAGGCCAGCAACTCCACCAGCAACGACGACGCCACCAGACGAGGCGGACAATCGAGACGACCTGCGGAGCGAGACGACGTTGCCGGAGAGCGCAACATTAGATGAACCGGCAATAAGTTCGTGACGCGCCGCGATTCCAGGCGTCAGCGTGGTCGTGCCACCTGCTGCGGCCTGCACATTTCGGCCAGTGACAGCCAGCCGCCGCATGAGATCGAGCGATACGGCATTGCCGGTAGCTGACACATTGCCGGTGGTCGAACGAATGGTCGCGGCCGCGATTGCAAACCGTGCCTCGACCCAAGAAACTTGAACCCGAGGAAGCGCGTACAGGACTCTGGCGCTTTGTCCTGTCGCGGCCACATTCCCGGTCAAGACCTGGATGGAATAGTCGCGGCGCATCTCCACGTCGCCGCCTGTGACGACTACGGAGCCAGCACCTGCGGTCAGTGTCGCAACGATATTCTGCGCTGCGTTTAGCGCTACCGTTCCGCCGCCGACATTGACGTTACCTGTGGCAACGGTCAATTCCGGATTGACGGATAGACCTACGGCAATGCCATGAACCGAGACGTTTCCAGCACCGACTGTTAGCCGGTTCGGGTAATTGACGCTGCCGAACGAGACTTCAGCCCAGGAGACGGCGACGCGCCGCAGATCGGGCGTCAGCGTCTGCGCCGTGCTCGCAACCGTGACCGCGCCAGTCGTCGCCGAAAGTCGGCGCTGAGCCGTCAGGCTCGCAGAGACGCCGGCAACGGCGACATTCCCGACCTCTGCTGAGAGGCCGCCCGCCGCCGATACCGGAATGAGTGGTGAATAGACCCAGCTCATGGCTATCCAGCCTTACGGATCGACCAGGTGATCGAACGGTCGGTGCCGCTGATCTTCACGAGCGTCATGTCCCACCCATGAATGAGGATGAGGACCGGGCTGGCCCAATGCGCCGCTCCCTGCGCATTGGCGATCCGTGCCGAAGCAACGAGCCGCTGCGTTCCGGCGCTCACGATCTTCTCGTACAGCCGCCACTCGTACACGTCGCCGTTGGCCACCGCACTCAAATCGAGCAGGCACTGCCACGCATTCGCGGTCGTGTCCGCGTCAGGCCCCGCCGTGCCCGTCGTCAGGCTCCATTCCGTCGTGCCGATCGTCGCGGTGCCGCTGTAGACCTGTGCGACCGCCATCAGTACACCCCATAGACGGCTGCGTTGTGCACCTCGGCCGTGCCGCTCGCTGTGCCCCGCACCTGCCATGCCGTGCCGCTCGGGACATCACACCAGATCGGTTGTGCGAAGCCTGTGCGGGCCGCTGTTTCTGCCGTCGCGTTCGACGTGTACGCGGTCTGACTTCCAGGGAGTTGAGCGGACCCGACACCAAGCTGCCAGTAGTAGCCAATGGCGGTTGCGCTCACGTCAGAGCCGTTCGTGCCCCACTGCACCGCGCCATAGCGCGCAGTGCTCGTGCCGATCGTTGCCCACGATCCCCAGGCCCCGGTGTTCCCAGGCGTAACGTCCGTTCCCTGCGATGTGGCCGCGTTGATGCCAAGGCTCTCGACGCCCTGACCACACCACCACATGTCAGGACGGCTCGGGTTGCCATACGCATGCACCACGACACGCCCCGTTGTGATGTTGGCCGTGTGCCGCGTTCGGCACTGCACCGCGATGCTTGATCCAGCCGGAAGCCAGATCGGGAAGTGGTAATAAAGCTCAAGCCCCGTCACGCCCGCAGTCGGAGTATCGGAGAACCCGCACACGAGATCGTCGATCCACGAGGACCACGACGTTCCGCCCGAACGATCCACCAGCACATCGAGCAGCCCCTGGCCGTTGCCGGCGGATAGGTTCACGCCACCGATGGCGATCACGAGATAGTGCACGTCGTGCGCCAGATCGGCGATCACCTCGACGGGCGTGCCATCAGTGTTGTTGGCGCCAGCCGTGAAGTTCGTGCCAATAAGGGCGGCGGGTGGCGTGCCGCTCAGGCTGGATGTCGTGTGTGCGAACCCGAACGGCGGTAGGATCAGGCCCATCTAGTGCAGCGTCCCCATGAATTCGAGGTATAGGTCCGTGAAGTCCGTGATGGAGTTGAACTGCCCCGTCGTCAACGTCCGCTGTTGAGTTACCCACCCGGTCCCAATGTCGGTCTCCGTCCAGGATGCGATCTCAGTGTTGCCCTGCATCAGCCGCACACGGAAGTCCAAAGCGGCACCCGCCCCGCTCTTGGCATAACGGTAGGCCACGACCATCGGCTCCTGCGGCGCGTAGCTACCGAGGGCCGGGTTAGACAGCCTTACCTTGCACGCCTCGTTGACCGGATTGGCCGGGCTCTGAATGTAATCGGCATCACCAGCATCCGTCTCGTCGATCGACGCATAGAGGTCGGTTCCACCGATTTCCGTGGTCCAGTTGCCGTCGATACTGTCCGCGCTCGGGCGGATCACGCGACGGTTAGCCGTCAGGCTCGCGGAAACACCGGCCACAGAGATATTCGTTCCGGTGACCGCGATGGCACGGGTAGCGCGGATGCCGACAGATTGACCGGCTGCTGTGACATTGCCGACGTTGGCTGTCAGCGTGCCGGCGAACACCTGCTCGACGAATGCGATCCAGCTCAGAACACAATCCTGAGCAGTACCGCTAGTTATCACGCCGTTGAATGTTACAGTGCCGGACGACGCTGTGATTTTATGTGCCGCAGACTGCCCTAATCCGGTCGCCCCAGTTCCGATCGCAAACGCAGTTATATCCTCAGTCCACCCACCACCATCAGCAGCCGCAACAGCCGGCCACTCGACGTGAGTGCCGATAATGACGGCGGTCCCGCTCGCAAGAGAAGTCGTCGTTACTGTCGGGTTCAGAGTGTTGCTACCAGTCCCAACGCCAGCGCCATCGAACAAAACTTTCTTGCCAGTAGAGCTTTTCACTGCGGCTAATGACGCGCAGCGCATTGTCGCCGCAGTGCCAACTGTAATCGTAACAGTATCTGAACTCGTCAGCACCCCAGCGTTCTGCTCGGTCGTGAATATCGCGCCCTCGACGCCTGAGCTTGCCGTCCCTGGATCGTAGAGCGGGGAGGCGCGGCGCGTCCACGTATTGCCCTTGCTGTCGGTGCACGTAAAAGTCGAATGAGCCGCCCCGTTCGTGTTGGAGTTGTCAACCGTGGCGATTGCCACCGGCATCCAGTTCGCGTTGAAGTTCTCGCCAATCGTGATCGTCAGCGTCGTGCCAGATGTTGTGCTGGATGCGATGCCTTCCTCGACGACGGACAGCGCCATGACTACTGCAAGCCGCTCTTACTCAGCGTCGGCCCGCCCAACGCCTCGTTGATCTCCACCATCTCCGCCTTGAGCGGGGCCGCGCGATCCCTGAGCGCGTTGATCTTTGGAGTTATGTCGTCAGCCTTGATCCTGGCCATGGTCTCCAGGCTCGACACGATCTCGCGCATTGGCTCGCCTTTCGCGCGAGCCGCACGGATGAGAGCCCGCAACTCCTTCTCGCGCACCATCGCCACCTTGCGGGCCCCGATCACGGCGGCAAGCTCGGCCCGCATCGGCTCGACCTGCCCCTCAATCTCATCGATCTTGGCGCGGATCGGAGCGGCCTGCTCCGCAGCATCGGCAAACACCTTGTCTCGTGCCACTCGCAGCGGCTCCGCCTCCGCATCGATAGCGCGGACCTGGGCGGCCAATTCGATCATGCGCTCTCTGCTCATGGCGTCACACCGTCACCGTCAGCACACCATTGGTGCCGTCGAAGTCGAGCGTCAGAGATTCAGTGTCTGCAAGCGTCAGCGCAGAGCCGTAGTCGAGATATCCGACCAGAGCGTCTGCAGGAGAGCTTGCCGTGTCGTTGTAGATGACGACGTACCGGAAAGGGCCGACGCTGGCACCGCTAGCGGTGATCACCTCGTCGGTGATCGTGAGCTTGCCGACATTCGAGGCCTGTGCCCACGTCACACCGTCGAGAGCATAGCCGCCACCAGCGCCACCAGTGTACCCGCCGCCCGTCGAAAGCTGCGTGATGTCGGCCAGCACAGTGTTCGTGCTCGCGGTCGGCGCTGTGTTGGTGAGAGCCGCCTTGAACGTGTTTGACGCGAAGTTGTGCACGCCCTTGCCGAGCTGCTCGGCGAAGTCGTGGAAAAACGTGAACGTCGATGATGGCATATGATCAGTCCTTGATGTGTCGGCTCAAACGCTGCCACCGGCTTCCATGATCACGTCGTGCCCCGTGTACGTCACAGGCGTTTTCGTCTTCATGCCCATCGCAAGCGCTAGGGCTATTCCATCCCCGCATACGCCGCGCCAGCGGCCGACACGAGATGATATGGAGCGCTCCCACAAAGCCGGCGTGCGAGGCCACGACAGGTCCTCCCACTGCCAAGATGTGTCCTCGGTCCAGTGCGCTGGGAACGTCGCTTCCAGCGTGCGGTAGTTGGACACCATCTGGATGCGCGGCCGGTACGGGTGCGCCATCGTGAACTGCGGGCGGATGCGCGTTACCCTCTTGCGCCGTGCAGTTCCATAGCGCTCGAAGCGATCAACCAGATAGCTCTGTATCGCTGATCCGCTGTCTGTGACGCCGCCGTAGCGGCAGACCTTCCCATCGCTGGTCCCGAAATATAGCTCCCCGCCTGCGGATGCCCAGGAAGTGGCGTTAAGCCCAGCGAACGTGCTCCACGCCCCCGTGCTCGATCGCACGAATTGTCCATTTGGGCCGGACACGATCAGGAGTTCATGGTCGATCGACGACGCGAGAGACCAGGCCCCGGAGCCCAGCAGCGGCGTCAGCGTCGGCCAGATGTCGTCTGACAACCCGGCAACTTTCTTCTCCTGGTCGCTGCGCTGCATGGCGTCGGGAAGCTTCAGCAGCCCCAGCGTCGAGAGGTAGGCAAGCCCTCCGTCGTGCGTCACGAGACAGCGCCGTCCGACCGGCTTAGGCAGCGTGAACACGCCGCCTTGTGCCCACGACACAGAGTTGGCCGGATCAGACCCAACCCAGGTCACGGCCTCACCCTCGGTCGTGATGGCGATCAGCGTGTCGTTGCTGTTGCGCCCGCCATCCTGCGTGAGGACGCCGACGGCTGCCACCGATCCGCCGTTGCGGCAGAGATGTTGCAAAAACACGGGCTTTGCTGTGCCACCGAACGCAAACGGATCCAGATACCAGAGCGTCAGCGTATCGCGCTCGACCATGAAGAGACGATTGTGTGCAACGGCAAGGCCGACGATCTTCGACTGATCCATGCCGTCGATCGTGGGCTTGATCCAGTCAGTGCCATTCCAGGCCAAAACCCCTCCGCTGGTGCCATTGGCCGAGATCGTCCATAGCCCGCCAGCGTTGGGTAGCTGCGCCGAGTGCCAATCCCCGCTGGAGACCGTCTGCACCGCACTGCCGCCGCTCCAAAGCTTATCTGCGGTAGCTCCAAGCACCGACCCGCCATGCGTCACCAACGCAGTGACCGACGCGCCGATGCCAGACTGGATTACCGTGTGTCCGGCCCGAACATGCAATCCGTCCGTCCTTCCCACCCAGTTCTCCAGCACCAGCGCAAATCCGGCATCCGTTCTGTCGATCGGCTGCGCTATGTTGAGGCCACGCATCGGAGCCGGCACAGAGTGCGGGTCTCCAGCAGCAGGCCGTGCGGATGAGCGAGGCGGAGCGATGAGCATCAGGAATTGATCACCACTGCATTCGATCGCATTGCCGCGACCCGTTCCTCCGCAGAGCGTGGGTTGTTTCCGCGCATGTTGATCCTGCGCCGGCCGCCGTCCTGCTTGATGCGATCAGCCTTCAGCTTCTCGAACTGCGCGTGCTCGATGGCGTAGTCCTGGCGCTCCATCATGCGGTGATGCATGACGACGCCGCAGATCATCAACTCGTCATCCCACCACGTCGTATCGGTATCTGCCGTGAACGCTGGTATCTCTGTCCCGGCAGCGTTTTTCCCAACGCTGAGCGTGATGTACTCGAAAGCGAACGTGCGTCCAGCAGACGGTACAGGGTAGGTCAGGACATCGTTGCCGCGCTGGCGGAAGTTCGGCGTCGTAACGCCTGTGTTCCACGCCTTGACTGCCTGCCATTCCGATGACGTGAGAGGCCCAGTCATCGGCATCTTGACGGAGCGGTCCCACATCGTCTCCGGCACGAACCGCAGGAAATCGGCTGGGATCATCGCCGTCTGCGTTTCGCTAGCCAGTGACGTGAACGTCCGCTCTCTGCTCAGGGCTTGCCAATCCCACTCGGCTGCGAGCCCCTTGACGCACTTCGTCAGAGCGCGACGGAGCTTGGCTGGCGACACATCGCCTTCATCGTGTGCGCCGAACAATGACAGCGGACGCTCGACATTGAGCTCGTCCGCTGCTTCGCCAGCGATGGCGAGGATATTGCTCATCAGGCGGCCTGCGGCTCGCGGATGATCTCGCCGTTCTCGTCACGCGGCAGCGGTTTGCGTCCGCCCCTGCGCCGCGTCTCTTCTCCGTCTCCGGCCTGAGCCGCTTCAAGTTGCTTCGAAAGCAGCTCCTGCATCATCGCCTTCATGGTAGCCATCTCCTCTTGCATAGTGGAGATCACGCCTGCCTGCATCTCGATCTTGGCATCGCGCTCGGCGAGCTTGGCCGCCGTGGCATTCTGCTGCGCTGCGTCGAGGAACGATGCCGCGAGACCGATGTAGTAGCGCACGTCCGGCATGTGATTGCCGAGCTTCATGATCATGGATTCTGGCTGCGCCAGGAACTCCTCGACGGTTCGAATGCCGAATTGCCGCAGGATTTCCGCACGCCGGCTGTCGAGGCCGGACCACAGACCGAGCGCAGTCCCCTGGTTGACGACCTCTTGCCCTTTCTGCGCCGCATCGACATAGGCTTTGACGGCTTCGAACCGGCGTTGCGCCATCTGGCCGATAGCCGAATGCGGATCAGCGCCCCTCTCGTCAGGAATGAAGTCGTCCCACGGCGCGCGGATGCGAGCGAGAGCAGCCTCTGAGCCTGGCGAGTAGTCGATCATCCAGACCGGTGCCATCGTACCGTCGGGCTGGCGCTGCATCTCCTGGTAGACGCTGTGCACCTTTATGTTGGCGCGGATGGAACCGATATTAGCCGTGTCTTGGGCTGCCATCAGGCTGCTGCCTTCTGTTGCTGTTTCAGATCGGAGTAAAACGCATCGCGCGCATCTGCCCACATTGCGGGCAACAGGCCGTCACCGACGACATCAATACGCAGTCCTGCGCGGAAGAACCGTGGATACATCTGGCGAAACAGGTGGGCCTGCGCAGCCCATGTCCCGGTTGCCATGTAGACCTTGCCACCGTAGACGAACTCCAGTTCATCGGCGGCGTGCTGGTGCGAATTGTCGTAGGCGTGATCAGCATCAGGCCTGTGGCTCGAATCCATGCCGTAGATCGTGGCGTGTCGGACCCCAGATAGGCACATGAGCTGTAGCGCGTGCAGACCTACCGTGTTCGCCGGGGCCGTGATCGTCACATCGCCCATGATCGCATGCGCCTCAGCGTTGAGGGCGGCATGCCACATCACAACATATGACCCAAGACGTTCAAGTCTGTCGATCAAGTTCGGATGCGTCTGCGACGCGACCAGATAGGTCACGCCGTCGAGAGGGTTCTTGATGAACGAGTCAACGACCGGAGATGCGTCCATGACGACGGCATATGCTGGCCGGATACCGCATGCTCGACGCAGCCAGTCGTGCGCGCCGTTGACGCACCACACCTCTGCTCCATCCGCCGCCTTGGCCTTGATGTCCTCGATGTGATCGTTCGCGGACGGTCCCCCGGCGATGAGGATCGCGCGGCGCGTCTTGAACTGCGGCAGGTGCTCCCGCGCGCAGTTCGACTTGATGTTCGCGATGAGCGCATCCACGGGCATATTCAGCCCGTGGATGAACTCGACCTTGCTGAGTGTGCTCATCAGGTCTCGCGGATCGCCGGCCACGACGCCTTGACCTCGATGCCGGCAGCGCCATTGGCAGCCGTGCTCGCCGACGACACGAGCACGACGCCATCGATCTTCAGCGCCGCGGCGGAGGTCGCATCATCGAGGACGCCGGCGGAAGCCGTCGTCCAGAGCTGCGTGTCGGCAACAGCCGACGCTTTGGTGCGGACCTTGATGTCGGATCCCTTGGTTGCAATCCAGGTGTAGTAGGTCGTCGCGCACGCGGCTTGAGCAAACCCGAGGAAATCCGAGCGCGCGGCGAGAGCCGACGTGAGCGGATAGGCCGTGAAGTCCTCGTCGATGCCGACCGCCTGGTACGCGGTCACTGCGCCAGAAGCCTTGGCGTAGACCCATTCGCTGCCGTTCGTGCCCTTGCCCTTCTCTCCGAGCTGAAACACGGGGGAAGCGTGGGTCAGCGTGTAGTTCGCGCCGACCGGGTCCAGAATCTTAGCTGCCATTGATTTCAGTCCTTCTGTGTGTGGTCGGTCGGATCAGGCGCGGAGCTTGCCCTGGGTGCGGCGCGACTTGAACATCGCGTTGCCCATCCAAAGGAAAGGAATGACGATCGCATCGGCATTCACCGGCTTGCGCGCCTCCTCCTTCTCCCAGCGGGCCTGCGGGTGCTCGAACAGATAGGCATGCTTCGTGTTCAGCATGTAGCCGGTCTGGCCGCCTGCGGCGAAGTTGGCGTTCACATCGAACACGACAGGCATGTTCTTGTAGACGACGCTGTCGGTGCCGGTTTCGGCGGCGTCCTTCGCCGCGTACATCGGGTAGCGCATCTGCTGCTGAACCGCCGCCTCGTACACGTTGTAGATGTCGTGCGTGACGAGCGCGAGGTCCGGCTTCTCCATGTCGAACACGCACTTGATGTAGAGCTTGTTGAAGTCGCTCCGCATCACCGTTCCGGTCGTGTCGGATAGGGCCGTACCGGACAACTGGTGGTACTTGTTCGCCCAGTTGCTGTAGGTGCTGGCATCGAGCCCGCCGGCGATACCGAGACCGTCGTTCTGCATCCAGAGCTTGAAGCCGAAGATGGACTGATCGACCGAGGCATCACCACTGAGTTCGGCATTCATGTAGTTCGCGGCGCTGTCCTCGGCGATCTGCACCTTGGCGTTCACGAGCTTGACGAGAGCGTCGGCACCGTTGTTCTTGCGCAGCAGGTCGCCGGGGCACGACACGCTCATCCACTTGGACACCCACGGCACGCGCGCCGCCGTGATGTTGTTGTCGTAGCCGGTAGATGCCGTCTGGAAGCCGGCGATGTTGGTGATCGTCGAGTTCTCGACGAGCCCGACAGGCTCGACGATCTCGGTGCCGCCGTAGATTTGGACGTTCCCGCGATCTTTCATGCGGCGCAGGGCGGCATTGTGCGCGGTCACGCTGTCCGTGACACGCTTCTGCCGGTGCTTGGTGGTGACGGCCGTCAGCTCGTCGAATACGGCAAGTACGTCTGCCATGAGTTCTCAGTCCTCTATTGCATCAGACCGTGACGGCGCAGCACTTCAGACTGCGCATCCTTCACGGACGAAGGTGGAGCGGCGTTCCCGTTCGGGAGGCCACGGACATTTGCGGCGGCAGCGGATTTGGCCTTGGCCGCAGCGGCGGCTGCCTTCTCCTTCTGCGCCTTCTCGTCGGCCGCTTTGCGTTCCGCCATCTGACGGGCTGCAATGGCCTTCTCCCGCATTCCCTCATTGGCCCACTGCGCCCGATCGAAGGCCTTCTGCAGCATCTGCCGGAGAGGCATGTCGGGGCTGGTGGAGCGAAGCTTGTCCATTTCGATGCCGATCTCTCCGGAGTTGAGGAGTTCCCTGAACCCAGGTGTCGTCGCTTCGAACCGCGCTATCTCGTCCTCTGCGGACGACACTGCGGTCTGGTGCTGTTCGCTCTCGTAGGCGCGGCGGGCCTGTTCCTGTGCGGAGAGATGCGAGGTGATGCCTCGGATATCCCGCTCATACTTGGGTATCAGGCCCTTCAACTGCTCGATCTCGGATTTGAGCGCGGCCACTTGCGGGTCCGGGGGCAATCCGAGATCATCGACAGATTGGGCATGCGGCTGCGGCGTCGCCCTGGTCAACTGAGCAAGATCGATGCCGTACATGGCGAGAAATCGCGGGAGCGCAGAGCCTGGATCGCGCGCAAGCTCGATATCCCAGGCCAGCAGGTTGTTGAACGCCTGCGGACCGGAGAGCCCTCGCTCGCTGAAATACTGGCTGTGCGCGTTGGCGACTTCTCCATAGGGGTTGAGCTGCCCGAGGCGGCTGATGGTCTGACGGGCTTCGAGCGCGTATGCGGATAGTTCATCCCGCACATCTGGGTCGATCTTGTCCCATCTGGCCTTCAGGCCCGGAGGCAGATGTGCCGGAGGAGCAGGCGGAGGCGCGGCGACCTGCGTCTGATCTTCCGGCTTCGTCTCGGCCTTGGGCTGATCGCCCTCAGCCGGAACCTCGGTCTTGGCATCGCTAGGCTTGTCGCCTGATTCCGACGCCTTCGTGAACTTGCCATCAGGCGCACGCGGTGGCGTCGCCTTATGAGCGTCTGTCTTGTCGGCTTCCGCAGTCTCACCGGCGAGCAGCTTTTTGGCCAACTCGAGCTGGATGTCCTGGAGCGGCCTCGCCTCCGCAGCCGGAGCGTCCTGCGATGGTGCCACCACAGGCGGTGTGCCATCGCTCCCATGCTCTATTGCTGCCGGCGCGGTCGCTTCCGTGGCCAATGTCATGTGCTCGATCAATCCCTGATGCCGTGCTTGCTCAGTACGTGCGCGATCTCATTGCGCTCCGCCGTCGAAACCTTGCGGGGTGCGCGCGGTCTTGCCTTCACCCTGCCACTCAGCGGATCGGCCAGCCCGTCCTCGACCTTCTTCAGTTCGCCGGCCATGTAGTCCTGTGACTTCTCGTCGAGATGGCAAAGGGCCTCGCCCTTCTTCATAGCCTTGTACTTCTCGGCAAACTTGCGGTCGGCGAGCACGCCACGCGGCCGGTTGCTGACGGGCTCCCACTCCACGAGTTTCCCTTCCGAGCGCTTGATCTCCTCGCGCCGGCCGGATTGCGACGTGACGATGCGCCCGGATGGACCGATGTGGTCAGGAATGTCCTGGATCACGTAGGGCATGCACAGTTCCTGCCGCTGTGTGCCGCAGTAGTCGCCAGTTTTCTTGTCGTAGAGGCCTTCGCACTCATACCCTGACAGCGGATGCGGCGGCAGATGACCAAACCGTTTCATCCATTCGTCTCTGGACTGGATCAGAACCAGCGTCGTCCTCACTGCTGCAGGCCTCCATTTGCGTCCGCCGGCATCCCGCCCTTTGGCGGCATGGCCGGCGCGACCTGGCGCAGAAACATCTGTCGGCCGAAGTTCTGCTCGTCCGCTTGCGCCTTCATACCGATCGCCGCGTTCTTGCGTTCGATGTTCTGGCCCTTGGCATCTTCCATCTCGATGTCGCGGGCGTGTTGGCGATCCGCCATCTGGTCCTGCTGTGCCATCGCCTCAGCTTCCGCGCGTGGGTCTGGTCCAGATTGCTGCGGCGTCGGAGGCTGTGCGGACGCTTTCTCCAGATTGTCCAGAACATCCTCTATCGATTTGCCGAGCTTCAGCGTGCGGCGGACCATGGCCGTGTAGACCTTCGTCAACTGCGGAACCATTGCCGGCAGCACTTGGGCGATCGTCGCCATGGATTGGCCGAACGTGGCGGTCGATTGCAGGAACTGGCTCATCGTCTCCTGCTCGCGTCCCTGGTCAGGGCGCACGGTCGAATCCGTCTCGATGTCCACACGGAAAAAGCTCAGCTTGCCGCGCATCATCTCCAACGCGGCTTGGAACTGCTTCTTTGCCGCCTGCTCTGCCTGGGAAACGGCCTGCTGCACAGCCTGCTGATGCTGCATCTCCATGGCCTGCGGATCAGGCTGCTCGCCGACAGGTTGCCCCATCTCGTCCAACTGCGGTTGCGGCGGCTCTGGGGGAGGCACGCCGGCCGCGATCTCGTCAGGATTGACAGGCTCAGGAAGCAACGTCATCTGCCTGATCGTCTCATCTTGGAATTTGCCGTAGATGACCTCGGCCTTCATCTTGAACAAGTCCTTGGCGTAGCGCTGGACCTCGGCTTGCAACTCCTGCACGCGCTGGCTGCCCCACGTCGCCTTGATCTGCTGCGCCGTTGCGGTCTCTCCTGCATTGGTCGCGCCTCGCAGAATGTCGGAGAGCCCTGTGACCTCGTAGATTATCTGCTTGATTGCCTCGCGGTGCTCCATGAGCGCCTGGAGGATTTTCACATCCTGCTCGACCGGCCACCACATGACGAGATCGGCGAGCGTTTTGGATGCTCCCTGAACGAAGTTCTCAGGCAGATTGGAGCTGACCAGTTCGTGGTCCTGAGCGGTGGCGAGAAGCTCCAAATCCTTCTGCATCTTCGGGTCGGCCAGACCGCGAACGCGCATGTCCTCGATGGTCGCCTTGATGCGCTTGGTGGTGTCGTCGATCTCGGCGATCAGGTCGGAATACACGTCGTGCGGGCAAACAGGGATGAGCGAGGATTCGCCTTCTGTCTGCATCAGCGGACGCGGCGACGAGAAGAACCCTGACAGACCGAGCGGATCGTCGAACGTCCGCAGGACTAGATGGGTATCCTTCTCGCAGACCCAGATGACTTTGCGGGACGCCTTGTCCCAAATCTCCCAGCACGGCACCGTCATGATCGTGCCTTTGGCTGGCCTGGCTCTGTCCTTCTCCGTGCTGTCTATCGTCTTCTGGCCGAACGGCAGATTCGCGAGGCGCTGCTTGGCTTCTGCTAGGCGCTCATCGTAATCCTTCTGCGCTGCGGCGACTGCAGCTTGGTGCTCCTGAAACTGAGACGCGAATGCCGCCGTCTCCTGCTCATGCGCCGTGAATACCCGCTCGTACTCGAACTCGTTTCCGGTCATCTCCGGCATCGCGGGAGGAACCGGAGCATCCGGCAACTGCGGCTGTTCTGGCTCCAGCAGCTTCCAGACCTCATCCTTGGACAGGTCGTGTGAAAACGCCTCCCATGGGCGCAGGCTCCACGTCTCGGCGTCTCCGTGCGTGTAGCGGTCCCACCGCACGGGCTCCGTGATCACTGCCTCGTGCTTGATCGTCTCGTAGGAACTGCCGTCGGGATCGGTTTCGGTGCCGAACTGAGGCTCATACCGCAGCCGAGTGACGCCACGTCCAGGCAGGATCGCGCTGCGCACCGCCCGCTTCATGACGTGGTCGAACTCGTAGCCATCAAATGCCACCGTCAAAACCCGCTCGGTGATAGTTGCTCCAAGACGCGCAACCGCGTCCTTTTCGCCGTAGCGCCGGCGCACGTCCGGAACTGGAGTCTGGTTGTATACGGCAGGGGCAAGCGTGTCGATGTTCGAGTGGAAGATGGCGAACATAGGCTTGGCGTGCGCGGTGCCAGAAACCTGCTTCTTCGCTTCATAGGCCGCGATGGCGAGACGCGCGGCCTGCCGCCAATCCTTCTCAGCCTCCAACCGCTCGTTGATCTTGTCGAGCCAGATTTGCGCCTCGGTGGAGCCCTTCTGCAGGGCTTCGGCTTCCGAGACGATGGAGGCGACTTGCGCGCTCAAAGACTAAGCCCCCGCTTCGGTCCCATCTTGGCCAGACGCTCCTTCATCTTCACGATTTCTTCCACGTTCATGTTCGAGACGATGCGGCCATGCTCGATCTCAAGGGCGAACTCATCAGGTTTCTTCGGCGGGGGCGGCGGTGGCGACAGCCGAATGTCCACATTCACCGCGTACTCTCCGAATGCGTCCGCCCCGTGCGAGTTTTCGTCGTGCAGCGGCGTCGTGTAGGTGCCGAGCTGGTCGTTCCGCTTGCGGCTGTACTGGCGCAGCCGCTTCATGCCTTTCTGCACGCGGGGCGAGTTGTGGAACCGCATGTTGGGCAGTAGACGCCGCGTCGCAGCGATCCGTTCCTCAGGACCGCTCCGCACGCCCTTTGACATCTCCACCAGACCTAGCATATGCAGCGTCTGGAACCTGTGCCTACCTCCTGCACCGGTCTCACGAACTCCCACATCGTGCGGCAAATAATGAGTGCCGTAACGGAAAGGCACCTCGCGCCTAAGATCGGCCAAAGATCGCTCTTCCTTCCATTGCTCAAACCTTCTGTCCTCCAGAGGAGGCCTGAACACCTCAGGCATGCAATGGCTCATGAACTCCGCAAAATCTTCGCCGCTCGCTTCGTAGTAGTCCACCACCGTCGCCATCACGCCGTCATCGACGATGAACCAGCAGGTCATGTAGTCGTGAATGCCGATGTCCCAGGCCGTCTTGACGATCTGGCCGGCCTTGTACGGGAAATGCCCGATGCGACCTTCGCGCTCTGCCTGTGCGAGTAGCTTCGCGTAGTAGGATGCCTCAGATACGATCTCGTAGCCGCCACCCCAGACGTGCTCGGCCATCTCCGGGTCGGCGGCGTAGTCCCGTTCCATCTCCTTGCGGAGCACGTCTGGAAACCACGGGTTGTCCTGCCAATTGATCTCGATGCATGTCGCGTCGTCAGGCTTGTTCGCGCCCCGGAAGAACTCGTCTACGGCATCTGTGTCCCACCGGGGATTCCATGAGCACCAGATTTCCGACCCTGGCTTTCGGATCGTCGGGCGAAGCAACCGCCAGGACCGGTGCGACAGGCTCTGCGCCTCCTCCACCCAGGCCCAATCGAAATCCTCCAAGCTCTTGATGTTGTCGGCGTTGTAATCCTGCATGCCACGGAAGACGATCAGCGAACCTTTGTTGTGGGGCCCCACCCCCCTGATCTCGTCCCGCATCGGATCGAAGTGACCAGCAAGACCGAGTTTGGTGATCTTGCCCTCGATCAGGTTCTTGACCGAGTCCTTGATCGAGTTCTGGACCTCACGGATACAGACCCCGCGCTTGGGTGCGGCAAGATTGGTGGCAACCGCGAGCTGGCCGAAGAAGTGCGACTTGGCCCCACCGCGCCCACCATGAGCAGCCTTGTATCGGCATGGTGCGAGAAGCGGGACGAGCTTGCGCGGGACTTCCAGTTCTAGTGTTGCGCCCATCAGTGTCTTGGGTCGATGACCTTGAACGCGATCTGCTGAACGACGAGCGGGTTGTCCGGGTCTCCGGCGACAACCTGCGTGGCCTTGCCGTGGCCCCTGTCGAGGATTTCCTTGATGGCGGCGACGCGAGCGGCTGGAGGCGTGCTCGTGTCGTTCATCAGAGCGACCAGCGTTTCCACGGCCTCAGCCGTGTGCTGGCGGGCAAGTTCCTTGAGCTGTGCCTCTGCCTTCAGGGTGGCCCTGCGGGCCTCTGTCATGCTTCCCTTTGGCCTCCCGGAGCCTGGGCGCACGCCACCCCTGCCTGGGTTTGGTTTTTTTTGATTTGTCTGATTTTCAATCATCGTCATTGTTTTACGTGCAACACTGATCGCCGTCACTTCCTACCTTTGTGCCAGCCAGAGACGACCTTCTCCGCTAGCATGCGGCGCGCGCTCTTGCGGTTGTCGGCATCCTCATCTGATTTGCCGCCGTAGTCGTCGGCGTCTGGCTCCTTGTGGGGCTTAGCATTGTGAGTGGTGTTACCCATGGTACGGCATCACGTATCTTAAACTATCCAGAACCCGAGCTGACTGAGCCTGCATCCGCGCTGACTGAGCCTGCATGACGTAGACGACCTCAACTAGCTCGTCCTTGGTCATGTCGTCGATGGGCTTGCCTTTCCAATACAAGCGTCCCGCTTCGGCTGGCTTTCCGCCAGTGGCGGTTTCGGAACTGCCAGTGGTGCCAGTGGCGCTACTGGCGATCATGGTGCTGAACCGGGCCATGGCGGCTTCGCTCGGCATGTGCTTTGAGCTACCACTGATATTCGCCTTGCGTGTCAAACCTGCGGCCTCCGAGATCAGCCTTCTAGCGTTCTGAGCACTGGTATCGTGCGGGATGGCGACAAGCAAATCGCCGAAGCCATCAGGCCATTGAACCGTGTGGCAGTTGTTGTACTTGCGGACAGATGCGTCGATGCCGAGCGTGTTGCAGATCGAATAGAGTTCGTCCGTGCGGGCGCCGCCAGTGGCACCACTGGCGGCTTCGGTCAGGCCACTGGCGGCGTACATCTTCGCCTTCATCTCACTCGGCGTCATTCGGACTTCACCCACTGCTCTATGGTCTTTAGTGACGCGAGAAGCATGGCCTGCTTCTCATCTTGGGTCATTTCGGGGCGGATGGCGGCCTTTGCGAACTCGACCGCCGTGGGGGCCACCTTGCGCCAGTAATCCCAATCCCGTTCACTGCGCTCGTATGTGCGCTCCTCGACGACGTTGGGGGCCTCACGGTGGCCCCTGACGCTGCCCTGTGATGGCACGAGCGGAGTGCCCTCGCTCACGCTGCCCTCGCATTGATCAGGTGTGGCGCGTTGCGGTGCACGGCGTCACGGAGCTTGGCGAGCATTGCCTCGTCCTTGATGAGGCCGAACACCTGCGGGTTGGTGCGACCAGCAACTTCGACGCTGATGGGTGAGACCTGCTCCTGATTGGATGCAGGCTCTTGGAAATGGGTGGACCGGCGGTTGCGCCCGGCGATGGCGAAACCAAGAGCCGTCATGATCATGAAACTAAACGACCCGACGGCGATGATAACGATGTTTGTGTATGTCGTCGTCACCTTGTCAGGGCTGATAGAGTCCTTGGCGCTTGCGCCGGCGAACGCAAGCCAGACTTGGGCGGCTACATCGTTCTGGTTCTTCACGGTCGAAGACGAGAACTTGGTCGCCTTGGCGGCGGCGCGTGCCTCGTCGAGTTTGCGCTGCGTGGCCGCGATCTGCGCCGTAATGTCAGCTGCCTTTTCCGCCGTGGCAATGCGCTTTTCCAGTTCGCCCTTCTGGACCATGAGGCCCTGACACTTGGCCTTGCAACCGCCACGAGCGGTTTCGAGTTCGATAGCTTTTTCGGCAGCAGCTAGATCCCCGCGCAGGCCATCAGCCTTCACTGTGGCGGCCCACGGCTGCTCGGCAGTCAACTTGGCCATGCGATCATGCCACATCTTCAGCGCAGACTCGTTGTCCTCTACGGACTTTCGAGCGTCCGCGAAGCTGATGTTTTGGACCTCGCTTTGCTGCACGTCACCGACGCGGATACCGGCGGCGTAGCCGATGTGGCTGTAGAATGCCATCGCCCCAATTGGTATCGCCCCGAGTGCGATGACGACGGCGAAGACCTTGTTGCCGCGCTCCCACTGGCTCATTGCTGCGTCTGGGAGCTGACTGAAGAACACAGCGAGAAATGCGAAGCCAAGTCCGTGCCACGTCGTCTGCGTGATCCCGTACTGGTAGGATAGCGCCGCATCCACGACGAGAGCTCCAACCGCAAGGGTCAGCCAAATCTTGCCCTCGGCTGTGTGCTGGTTCCAGAAGTTGGCGAGAACGGCGGCGAAACCGGAGGCGGCATTCCTGATCATGGGTGTGCGTCTCCTACTTGCGGGCCAGATAGTAGGCCCCTGCGAGGTACGCGAGCGATACGTGGTCGATGGCCGGGATAACCGGCAGGCGAGCGCCGAAGCGCTGAGCGATGGCCGCGAGGATCATCAGGGCGAGAGCCCAGCCAATGATCTTCCAGACCCAGGCGAAAACCTGATCGATGGTAATGTTCA
>JACCDT011164173.1_pt1 | contig 46617 bp, 43 predicted proteins | sample 7446291 | NCBI WGS metagenome assembly JACCDT01 (sample SAMN15323446, study PRJNA562643) | freshwater metagenome | isolation source: river surface water | place: USA:Blue River Watershed | collected 2017-08-17
TGAGCACCTGATTGCCTACTGGGGTCATGACACCGGTTGTAGGGTCTATTTCTACGAGCGAAACACTCGATGGATTCATTTGTCGGTGCAGGCCATACATGATGTTGCCGAGTTGACCAAAAGAAAAAGAAGGAAGAGAAACCGCGATAGTTAAAAAGATAAAAAACGGCTTTTTGCTTGTGAATAATTTGAGGGTCATAGTTGTCTAGGTTGATATAGAATTGGCTCATTACTTTTTCCTTTGACAATTGACGTCAAAGGAAAACTAACTTCCACAATATAAACAACCGTCGTCGTCATCTTGTTCGGGCGCATGCTCAATTGCAGGGTTAAGTTGCTTTTTGAGCTCATAGATTTTTTGTTGCGTTTCGATGTCCGAAAATAAGTCGCCAGTGAGTTGAGACTTAAGAGCTATAATTTGTTGTTCGATTGTTTCCATGTTTCGAAGATAAATAAAATAACTTTTTCTCCGACATGTCCTTGTTTGATGAGCATCCCGTCAAATAATTGTACCTTTGCACTTTAATAGAGCTATGGCGCATAAATCGGGTTTTGTAAATATTGTAGGTTCTCCCAACGTAGGAAAATCGACACTCATGAACCAATTAGTGGGTGAAAAGCTCTCCATCGTGAGTTCCAAAGCGCAAACCACCCGTCACCGCATTTTAGGAATCGTCAACGAAGAAGACTACCAAATTGTTTTTTCCGACACCCCGGGTGTGGTCAATGCGGCTTACAAACTCCACGAAAACATGATGGAATACGTCAACGCATCTATCTCTGATGCCGATGTACTCATTTTCATGACCGACACGCAAGAAAATGAAATGAATCACAAAGAGACACTCGAACGCATTCAAAGGCTCAAAGTGCCCGTTCTTTGTCTGATCAATAAAATTGACACCTCAGACCAAACCAAGGTCATGGAACGCGTGGGTTACTGGCAAGAAAAACTGCCTAAAGCCAAAGTTTACGCCGTTTCAGCCTTGCATAAATTCAATATCGAAGCTGTTTGGGAAGAAATCCTTGCGCTCATTCCTGAGAGCCCGCCATATTACGATAAAGAAGAAATTTCTGACCGCCCTATGCGTTTCTTTATTTCAGAAATCATCCGCGAAAAGATTTTCATTCACTGTCAAAAAGAAATCCCTTACAGCACACAAGTAGAGGTAGAGGAATACAAAGAAGAAATCGGCCTGACCCGAATCAGAGCCAATATCATCGTCGAGCGCGATTCCCAACGCGGCATCATCATTGGTCGCAGTGGAGAAATGCTCAAACGTATTGGAAAGGCCGCACGCCTTGACATGGAAAAATTCCTAGAAACAAAAGTATTCCTCGAGAATTATGTCAAAGTTGACAAAGACTGGCGCCATTCTGATGCCAAACTCAAGAAATACGGATATTAAGCACAACAATCATGAGTAATATAGTTGCCATCGTCGGACGTCCAAACGTCGGAAAATCTACCTTGTTTAATCGCCTCACAGAGTCTCGTGACGCCATCGTCAAAGAAGTGAGCGGCGTTACCCGCGACCGCCTATACGGAAAAGGAGAGTGGAACGGTTATCAGTTTTCTGTGATCGACACCGGAGGTTATGCCACCACCAAAGAAGATATTTTTGAAGGTGAAATCCGCAAACAAGTCCAAATTGCCATCGAAGAAGCCACAGTCATTGTCTTTATGGTAGACGTCATGACCGGGATTGGAGAGATGGACCAAACTGTTGCGCAATTGCTGCGCAAAAGTAAAAAGCCTGTTCTTATTGCTGCCAATAAAGTAGACAACACCGACCGCGTTGGTTTGTCTTCTGAATTTTATGCTTTTGGATTAGGCGAGGTCTTTGATTTAAGTGCTGCCAATGGCAGTGGAACAGGAGAAATCCTAGACGAGCTCGTCAAATACTTTAACAAAGAAGATGAGTCTGTTCGCGAAGAAGACAGCCTACCGCGCATTGCAATTGTAGGTCGTCCGAATGTGGGCAAGTCTTCAATGGTAAATGCCCTCACGGGTCAAGAGCGCAATATTGTGACCGATATTTCAGGGACAACCCGAGATTCCATCCATACCCGCTACAAAGCATTTGGCTTCGATTTCTTGCTCATCGACACCGCTGGAATCCGCAAAAAAGCAAAAGTAACTGAAGATATCGAGTACTATTCTGTGCTGCGTTCTGTGCGTACCATTGAAAACGCAGATGTCTGTATGTTCATGATAGATGCTGCTGAGGGGATTCAAAAACAAGATTTGAGTATCTTTTACATGTGTGAAAAGAATTCAAAAGGAGTGGTTGTTTTGGTCAATAAATGGGATCTCGTAGAAAAGGACCAGAACACAATGGTGAAATTCGAGGCCAACCTGCGCGAGCAATTGGCACCTTTTAACGATGTGCCAATCATTTTTACTTCGGCAATTGAAAAGCAGCGCATCCACAAAGCGCTTGAAACCGCCATGCAAGTGTTTGAGAACAGAACCCGTAAAATTCCAACACACGAACTCAATGAAGTCATGCTCGAGGTGATTGCCCAAACGCCGCCGCCTGCCATGAAGGGCAAGTACATTCGCATCAAATTCGTCCAACAGCTGCCAACACACTCACCAAGTTTTGCTTTCTTCTGTAACTTACCACAATACCTTACTGATGCCTACAAGCGCTTTTTAGAAAATCGTTTGCGGGAGCATTTCAATTTTGAAGGAGTGCCAGTTCGCATTTTCTTCCGCAAGAAATAAATACAGTCTTTAGGAAAGGAATCCAACAAAATAGGCGAGCTATTGCTCGCCTTTTTTGTTGATAAGAGTTCGGAATTATCTGATGAGATTCAGGTTTCCGGTGACAATCTTGCGATAGTCATTTTCTTTGGTCTCGAATTGTAATTTCCATGTATACATACCTGCCGGAACTTTGATTCCGTCTGGGCCGTAGGTGCCATCCCAGGCTTGGGTAGCATCATTGGTTTCCCAAATGACTTCGCCCCAACGGTTGTATACCGCTAAATGGAAGGCGTATGGATCAAAACCTGTCGTGAAGATAGCTTGCCATGTTTGGTTGTGCTCATCTTCGTCTGGGGTGAAGGTATTTGGCACATAATAAATAGGCTCGGCAATAACTGGTAAATTGAGTTGGTAATCGTCAGAGCAGCCGAGTGAAGTATAGGCCGTTAAAGTGACGAGCAGGTTTTCTGAAACACCAACGTACATGTGGTTCGGATTCTCTTCTGTACTTGTTGTATTGTCATCGAAATCCCAAACATAGGTAAGTGCACCAACTGAGTTGTTGACAAACTGAATCGGCATGGTGCTTTCGGTTAGTGCGCCTGGAAGCGCAGCGAAAGAAGCTTCTGGGTAGCTTTCCATGTAAATGTAGTCGTTGTAAGTTGTGGTTTCGATACAACCCAATAAGTTGTATTCCAAAGTGATGTCGTGGTAGCCACTTGCATCAAAAGTATAAGAGAAGTTACTTCCCTGACCAATTTGGGTTCCGCCCCAATACCAGGTGTAGACAGCTCCTTGAACAGCTCCGATTGTGGATAAATTAACGAGTAGCGGATTACAACCAGAAAGCGTATCGGCAACAAATACTGGTGGAACAGCAGGCACGATGGTAATGGTCATGTCTACGGTGTCGCCGCATTGCCCTGGATCTGGGAAGAACGTATGGGTAAGGATGCCAGGTATAGACGTATCGATATTCGGTGGCGTCCAGGCACCGGTGATGCCAGGTACGTTATTGGAAGTAGTTGGGAAGATTGGATTGGCGTCGTCCTGACACAACTGCGGAATTTGGGTGAACTGCGGCACAATCAATGGGTCTACCGTAATAGGGAAGGTGAGGGTAGAGGCACACTGGTTCGGGTCTGGCGTAAAAGTGTAGTTCACGGTGCCCGGTGCAGTGGTAATGACCGTTGGGTTGTTCCAGCTTCCAGTGATGAGCGGTCCATTCAAATAGCTCGTGGTGTTGGTCGCGGTTGTTGGAATCACAACGTTGGTCATGTACTGACAAATTTGACCCATTGGATTAAATTGTGGCGTAGTGAGTGCGTGAACCACGATATCCATTGTTGCAGGGAAGGCGCATTGGCCAACTGTAGGGGTAAAAGTGTAGGTAAAAGTGCCTGCATTTGCTGTTGAGATCGTTGCAGGGCTCCAAACGCCTGTGTAAGGAATGTTATTGGTAGAAGTGGCTGGTAAGGCTGGAGCAACGTCGTTGATACACAAATCTGGAATCTGGTTAAACGTAGATTGTTCGTTAGGTAAGATTTGAATGTTCATGGTTGCTGGTGTCGCACAAATACCCGCATTCGGTGTAAAGGTGTAGGTGGTGGTACCGGAGTTAGCCGTATTGATTACAGCCGGGTTCCAGGTTCCTTGGATTACAGGGTTGTTTGTGGAGAGGTTCGGCAAACCTGGTGCCGCAGCATCTTCACAAATAGGCGCAATCTGGTTAAAGGTCGGTACGATTGGCGTATTGATGACCACTGTTGTTGAAGCTGTTGAAATACATCCGCCGGCATCATAGGTTACGGTATAAACGCCAGCCATTGCTGCGGTACAGTTCGGGATAGTTGGGTTTTGAAGGTTTGAAGCAAAACCATTTGGTCCGGCCCATGTGTAAGTTGGTGCTCCGGTAGTTGCAGTAAGATTGATTTGGCTGCCAACGCAGTAAGGGCCGTTATTTGCAACAGTAATAGAAGTAGAGCCCGCTACATATGTAATGACAACTTGACCATGGCCTGTTTGGAAACCTTGCGTACAAGTTCCACCTGCTGGATAAAAGCTTGAGCCGCCACCGCCACCGCCGCCGCCATTGGCGCCTGCACAGCAGTTGTCGCCGCCGCCGCCGCCGCCGCCAAAGTAGCCGCCACCGCCGCCACCGCCAGCTGCAGTAGCAAAAAAGCCACCGTTACCGCCTTGTGCAATACTCCCTGCAGTTCCAGGTTGGCCGCCACCCCAAGGAGGGCCGCCGTTACCGCCTGCAGTTTGCGTGCCGCCGCCACCACCGGTTCCGGTAAATGGGGAGCCTGTTCCAGTTTGGCCAGTAGCGCAACCGCCTTGGCCTCCTGTAGCTTGATAGTTCGTTTGACCCGAACCTCCTGCACGGCCGCCGCCGCCGCCCGCCACAACGATGCGGTTGTTCATGGCATATGGGGCAACGCGGATGTCTGAAGCGCCACCGCCGCCTTTGGATTCGTATTGTGTATTTGAAGGACTAGCATGTCCGTTTCCTCCGCCGTTCCAACCCCCAGCTGGGCCAGTTGGGTTACCGCCGACGCGAATTTCCAGAATTTGACCAGGTGTGACGGCAATACTTGGGTGTTGCACGCGCGCACCATTGCCTCCTTGGCCAGAACCCACAAATGGAGTGGCCAATACACCTCCTCCTTTTGCACCGCGAACATCTACTTGTATAGAGTACACGCAAGGCGGAACGGTCCATGTTTGGAGCGCACCTGTGTAATTAAAGGTAACAGATTGTTGTGCCTGAGAAACGAATGCGGAGAGGGAGAATAAAGAGAAGATAATCTTCTTGAACATATGCTTGTAGGTTTTGTAGGTAGACAAATTTAACTTAAATAATCTTGAATTAAGAACGTCAATATCGATTTGTGGTTGCTTTTCTGCGCTAAAATCTGTACTTTTCAGTAAATATCCCTAACATGACGCCATACACAGGACCCTGGACTTCCGCACAAGCAGCTCATTTGCTTAGGCGCTGTACTTTTGGGGCAACTTTTTCTGATATTCAAGCTGCCGTGCAAAATGGCTTGAATGCGACGCTTGCTACTTTATTTACTTCTTCAGTTGTTGATCAGCCACTTGCCTATGACCCGGCAGAACAAATAGTAGCACAGGGTCAAACTTGGGTGTCTGCTGTTTATCCGCAAGATGTCACGGCCAATCAACAAACCGAAGGCGCTCGCATGAAATCTTTGGGTGCTTGGATTGCCAAAAACCTTAACCAGGAGAGCTTAAGTCTGAATGAGAAAATGCTCTTTTTTTGGCAAAACCATTTTGGGGTCACTACTTCAGGAGATGCACGGGCCATGTATCAATACCTTGATTTACTGCGCCAAAATGCGTTGGGCAATGTCAAGCAACTTGTCAAAGACGTGAGTATAGACCCTTGCATGCTGCTTTTTTTAAATGGGTCTACGAACACGGTTTTTTCTCCAAACGAAAACTACGCCAGAGAATTACTCGAACTCTTTACTGTAGGTAAAGGTGCACAATTAGCTGCCGGAGACTACAGCACTTTTACAGAGCAAGATGTTGCAGCAGGAGCCAAAATTTTTACAGGTTATGTTGTTCAAGGCGTGCGCAGTTCAACTCAAAACCAAGTAACGAGTCAGTTTATGGCACCGTTGCACGATAGCTCAACGAAAGTACTTTCCTACCACTTCAACAACCAAGTTGTCAATGCTTCGGGCTCAACAGAATATGCCGGCTATATCGACATCGTTTTCAATCAGGCAGATACAGCTAGCTATATTTGCCGCAAGTTATATCGTTATTTTGTAAATGCGGATATTACAACTTGGGTCGAACAAAATATCATATCCGATATGACTCAAACCTTCATTTCAAGTAATTTCGAGATCGCACCTGTACTCAATGAGCTCCTTTCTAGTGCTCATTTCTATGATTTATCTGTTCGAGGGGCAATCATTCGTTCGCCATTTGAGACGCTTTGTGCTATGCTGAATACCTCCTCAACCTCAGCCAACTTTGATTTACAAAGTACGTATCAAATATATTTATCGATGTATGGTTTAGCAGATCAAATGGGACAGGGTTATTTGGCTCCGCCCAGTGTTGCCGGCTGGACCGCCTATTATCAAGCCCCCGCATTTTATCGCTTATGGATCAATTCAAGCTATATTAAAAAACGTTTTGATGTTGTCAATATACTGACTTCTAATAATTACAATGTAAATGGCAACATATTTAAAATCAAGGTACTAGATTTGTTGAATGGTTTGTCTCTGCCAAGTTCAGCCCCTCAAGTGGTTGATGATTTATGCTTGGTTTTGTTCCCAAAGGATATTCCTGTTGCCGATAAGCTGGCCATAAAAGCGGTGCTTACTGGTGGCTTGCCTGATTTTGAATGGACGCTCCAATACAACGAATACCTTAACGACCCTACCAATCCTGCTTTTTACACACCTGTTGAACTCCGTATGCAAGCGGTGCTCAATATCATGTTCAAAATGCCTCAATTCCACGTCTGCTAATGAAAAGAAGATCTTTCCTTAAGAATGGTGCACTTGCGAGTCTTTCTTTGCCATTTGTGCAAAATGGTTTTTCAATGCAAGCGATTGCCAAACAATTATTTGATGTGCCTAAAAGCGCAGAAGATAAAGTACTCATTTTGATTCGAATGAACGGAGGTAACGACGGCTTAAATATGGTGTTTCCTCGCGACCAATATGCCGAAATGTTGGTGCAGCGCTCCAATATTTTGGTTCCTGAATCGTCAATTTTACCGCTGACCCTCGAGGTAGGCCTGCATCCAAAAATGACGGGCATGCAAACTTTATTTAATGAAGGAAAATTGAGTGTTATTCAAAATGTGGGTTATCCTGAGCCTAACCGTTCACATTTTAGGTCGATGGATATTTGGTCGACAGGTGCATTAGATGTCAATCAAACAAGCGGGTGGCTAGGAAGATATTTTGATGGTGTCTATCCGAATTTTCCCGATGCCTATCCCAATGTAGATTTCCCTGACCCTTTTGCCATTTCTATGGGTTCAGAACTTTCTACGACTTGTCAAGGTCTGATGGGAAATTTTAGTCATGCAGTTTCAGATCCTTTTAATAACTCAAACCTCTTGCTGACTTCCGTTACAAACGACGGGACTTACTATGGCGGACAAATCGAGTACATTTCTACGCTCATCAATCAAACCAATGAATATGGTCAACAAATTACTGGTGCAGCAAGCGCAGGAAATACGTTGTCAAACCTATATGATCCCTTGAATCCAATTGCTGTCCAACTCAAATATATTGCGCAAATGATATCTGGGGGGCTACAAACAAAGGTTTATATTATCAATGTAGGTGGTTTTGACACCCACGATGCGCAAGTTGATCAAAATGATGTAAAAGAAGGCGTTCATGCCAATTTACTTCAACGAATTTCAGATGCTGTGAGGGCATTTCAACACGACCTACAGCTTTTGGGACTCGAACAGCGTGTTGCTGGAATTACCTTCTCTGAATTTGGTCGCCAAATTGCCAGTAATGGAAGTATGGGTACAGATCATGGCGATGCGGCCCCACTATTACTTTTTGGTGCTTGTGTAAGCTCCGGGATTGTTGGGGCAAACCCACAAATACCGAATCAAGTCAATAACCAGGCTGGTGTGCCGATGGCCATAGATTTTCGCGATATCTATGCGAGCATTCTGAAAGATTGGTTTGAAGTAGATTTACAGGTGATTCAAGGCTTATTTGAGCAGAATATCACATACTATGATCTCTTGCAAGGTTGTACAAACAGCATTGGTGAACACACAGCTACTCAACTACAAAAACCATTGGTTTTTCCCAATCCAAGTTTGGGTCAGCATCAGTTGAAATTCTTTTCAATCAATGAATACGTAGAGGTCTTTTTAATCGATCAAAATGGCAAGGTATTGAAAAAGTCTTTTGAAGGTCAACTCAATGCAGGGCAGCAATTGTTGACTTTTGAAATTCAATTCCTCCAAACAGGGCTTTACCATTATTTACTCAAATCTGCTTCGCGACAAGAGCTGGTTTCTTTTCAGAAATTATAGCCGCGCCTAGTTGCCTCGTTGCATTTGCTCGAGACGCTGTTGGCGCTGCATCGGGTTTTCACGCGTTTGCTCTTGTTTGTACAATTGATAGCGCGTTGGTTGCAAGACGCGCGGCCAAGAATTGTTGTCGAGGTCGGTATCTGCAGTTTCTAAAAACGGATCTAGTCTGAAGGAAACGACAGGTTGGTCGAAGACAAAAACTTTGCTCACTTTGAGTTCTTCTACTCGCCAGATTTCCGCTGGAATACGCGTCACTTTTGTGCTGCCATCGGCAAAAGTTGCTTCAATGATCAGCGGCATGACAAGCCCGCCTAAATTTTCAAAAGTAAGTTCATAAAGTTGCTTGCCAGCGTTGAGGTAAGCCAGGTCTTCTGCGCTTGTTTTGGCTACAAAACTTTCGTATGCTTTTTGGTCGAGGGCATCAACTGCATAAATATTGCGTTTGCCGTAAAAATCATCGATTTGAGGGTCGCGTTCGTTGACCGTTTGCCCAATGGCAGTTTGATTGCGCGTGACGCCAATATGGACGTCTTTTTCTGCGTCTTTGGACTGTAAAAAGGCTTTTTCGAGTGCTGGGTTTTGGGTATTGAGTTGAAACCATTTGACGTCTGTTACAGCGATATCGACGTGGTCGGTGGAGTAAAACCAACCGCGCCAAAACCAATCGAGGTCAACAGCTGAAGCATCTTCCATGGTGCGGAAGAAGTCGGCAGGCGTAGGGTGCTTGAAGGCCCAACGCTCGCAGTAAGTTTTGAAAGCGTAATCGAAAAGCTCGCGCCCCATGACCGTTTCGCGCAAAATATTGAGCGCTGTTGCGGGCTTACCGTAGGCGTTGTTGCCGAATTGCTTGATGGATTCTGAGTTGGTCATGATGGGGGAGATGCCACTGACGTCACCGCGCATGTAGTCTGCGATCATGTAGGCAGGTCCGCGGCGGCTTGGGTAGTCGCGTTCCCATTCTTGTTCTGTGAGGTATTGCACAAAAGTATTGAGTCCTTCATCCATCCAGGTCCATTGGCGCTCGTCAGAGTTGATGATCATCGGGAAGAAATTGTGCCCAACCTCATGGATGATCACGCCCCACATACCGTATTTTTCACCTTCTGTATAAGTGCCATCGGCTTCAGGTCTTCCGCCGTTAAAGCAAATCATGGGGTATTCCATGCCAATCCATTTGGAGTGTACAGAAATAGCCACCGGGTAAGGATAATTAACGGTGTATTTAGAATAGGTTTTGATGGTGTGTGCCACTAACTTGGTAGAGTAACGTTCCCAAAGCGGATTGCCTTCTTTTGGATAATAACTCATGCATAAAATGTCTTTGTTTCCGACGGTTTGCTTTTGTGCATCCCAAATGAATTTGCGGGAGCTTGCAAATGCAAAATCGCGGACATTAGTGGCTTTGTATACCCATGTTTTGGTTTTTTCAGCTTTGTTTTTTTCGGCCGCCTCAGCTTCTGCTTGCGTCACAATGATCACAGGGCTGTCCGATTTTTTAGCCAACTCATAGCGCTTGCGCTGCTCTGCAGTAAGGATACTCGCGTAGTTTTGGCATTCGCCCGTGGCTGCAACGACATGATCTGCAGGAACCGTAATACTCACTTCGTAATCCCCGAAAGGCAGCGTGAACTCGCCGCGCCCAAGGAATTGTTTGTTTTGCCAACCTGTAACGTCATTGTAGACGCACATGCGCGGAAAAAACTGCGCAATGGTGTAGAGGTAGTTTTGATCAGTTTCGAAATATTCGTAACCTGAGCGGCCACCCACTTGCATGCGGTCATTGATGTTGTACCACCATTTGATTTGAAAAGAAATATTTTGGCCTGGTAAAAGCGGTTTGGCTAAGTCAATGCGCATCATGGTCTTGTTGATGAAGTATTTCATCGGCTGGCCGCTCATGTTGGTGATGCGTTCAATTTTAAAGCCCCCATCGTAATAGAAATCGCGTTTGCGCAAGTCAGAGACACTCTTGAAGTTTTCCATTTTTTCTACTTCAATGATTTTACTATCTGAATCGAGGTTGTAAATATTTTGATCGAGTTGCAACCAAAGGTAGGCGAGGGGGTCTGGTGAATTGTTGGTGTAGGTGATGGTCTCGACACCATCCAAGCGCTGTTTGGCGTCGTCCAGAACGAGGGTCATTTTGTAGTCTGCTTTTTGCTGATAATAGGCATGGCCAGGTGCACCTGAGGCCGCACGGTAGTTGTTGGGCGTCGGCAACATTTGGTCGAGCTGCGCAAATTTGGTTTGTGCCAAAAGCGTACTGCTGGAAAGGGTCAAAATAGCGATTAGTAATTTTTTCATGGCTTGAGAAAGAGGGTTTGTGTTTCTTTTCCTGGAATAAAATTCAAGGTTTCTTTTTGATTTCTGTAAATGAGAGTTAATTTATTTTGTTGACCCGAAAAGGTTTCAAATAAGGCGCCAAAATGTACTTCTAAAAAGGTTGAGTAAGCTAAGCCAAGATGGGTTGGGAGGTAAATAAGTTTCGCGGGAGCAGAGATGTAGCATTCAATAGTACCATTGAGCGCTGGTGAGATACCTTCCAGTGTAAATTGTGTGTAGCACACGACGTCATAGGCATTTGAATCGAGTGCACAACCGTAGCGGATATGAAAATGTTGGTTGATGTAAGATTCTAATTGCGTACGAAGGGTAGAGCGCTCATCGCTTTTTTCCAATTTGCCTATCAGTGACCCTTTTGGCTCAAGTGCTTTTTCGAGGTCATGAGTGGTAAAGATGAGTGTCCCTTCAAATTTTTCATTCATTTCATTGTACGCCAGCTCGGCGTAAGCGAAATAAAATTCATGAGCCCAGCTCTGAGAAAAACTTGAGCCGATCACGAGGAGTAGAAAAAGGACCTTGCGCATGGGTACGAAAATACAAAAAGCAAACGAAATGCTTATCTTTAAGGCATGAAACAAATTCTATTCTTTGCGAGCCTTTTCTTTTTGTTAAGTTGTTCAACTATTGACCCGGATGCCTGTACCTGCGGAACAGAATTAGCCAAACCAATTGCCGAACAAGATCGTGAAATCATGGATGCATGTGCTCAAAAAGGGGAGGCCATGAAAGATAAAGACAAAGTGCGTTGGTTTGAAGACGTCATGAACTGCGTGGAGTAAAAAAAGAAAGTCCCGCCGTAGCGAGACTTTCAAACAAACAACAAACAATTCTTGCGTGCCCCATGTGGCATTGTTGCAAGAATACCTTTTTGTCCGTTGCCCGGATAAATCATGTATTGCTTGACCTTAACGGAAGCTTCCAACCAATGGTTACATTGGCAGGTGTAAAATCCGTAATTTTCCTTGTTTTCGGAAATATTGTCATTTTTCAAGTCTAAAATCGGTCGTTTCGTCAGTAGATTATGGGCTGGTGTAGCATTTGTGCGTTGCTTTCCAACTAAAAATAGCATCATGGATTTTGAAAAGTTCACGCACCGTGCCCAAGAAATGCTTCAAAAGAGCCAAGCCTTGGCGATCAACCATCAGCACCAAGCAATAGAGCCAGGTCACTTGCTTATGGCGCTCCTCGAAAACGAGAATGATGTCATTGGTTATTTACTCAAAAAAAATAAGCTGCAGCCGACAGAAATCAGTAAAGGAGCGCGTGCAATTGTGGCTTCTTATCCAAAAGTAATCGGTACGGCCCAAGCCTATGCCAGTCCAGATTTTCAGGCCCTATTGCAAAGAGCAGTGCATATTCAAACGGAATGGAAAGATCATTTTGTGGCGATAGAAGTGCTTTTCTTGGCCTTGATCGATGGTAAAGATCCTTCGGCGCGTTACCTAAAAGACCTACAATTACAAAGTCATATTGTCAAAACACAAATTATGGAACTCAGAAACGGAGAAAAAGTGCAAGATGCACAACAAGACGCCAATTACCAATCACTGGAGAAATACGCTAAAAACCTCAATGCACTCGCCAAAGAAGGCAAGCTCGACCCTGTTATTGGTCGAGACGAAGAAATCAGAAGAGTGCTGCAAATATTAACGCGCCGCACCAAAAACAACCCAATCCTCATTGGTGAACCAGGGGTAGGTAAAACGGCCATAGCAGAAGGCCTAGCACACCGCATTATTGCGGGTGATGTGCCCGAAAACCTCAAGTCAAAAACCGTTTATTCTTTGGATATGGGTTCTTTGATTGCCGGGGCCAAGTACAAAGGAGAATTTGAAGAAAGGCTCAAGGCGGTTGTCAAGGAGGTAATTGCTGCAGCGGGTGAAATCATTTTGTTTATCGATGAAATCCACACGTTGGTTGGTGCAGGCGGTGGAGAGGGAGCCATGGATGCCGCTAATATTTTAAAGCCAGCCTTGGCAAGAGGCGAGCTGCGTGCAGTAGGTGCTACCACCCTCAATGAATACCAAAAGTATTTTGAAAAAGACAAAGCGCTTGTGCGTCGTTTTCAGACGGTATTGATCGATGAACCCAGCACCGAAGACGCCATTTCTATTCTGCGCGGCATCAAAGAAAAATACGAAAACCACCACAAGGTGCTCATCAAAGATGCCGCGATTATTTCTGCTGTGGAGCTCTCTCAGCGCTACATAACTGACCGTCATTTGCCGGATAAAGCTATTGACTTAATAGACGAAGCAGCTGCTAAATTGCGTATGGAAATCAATTCCAAGCCCGAAGAACTCGACGAAGTGGAGCGCAAAATCATGCAATTAGAAATCGAGAAAGCCGCTATTATACGTGAAAACGACCCCAAGCGTCAAGAGCAAGTAGCACAAGAACTCGCTAAATTCCAGGAACAACGCCTGAATCTGCAAAGCCGTTGGCAAGCAGAAAAAGACTTGATCGAAGGAATTCAGCGCGCCAAAGAAGCCATTGAAACACTGAAGTTCGAAGCCGATGCGGCCGAACGCATGGGCGATTACGGAAAAGTAGCCGAATTGCGTTATGGCAAAATCAAAGAAGCTGAAGAGTCACTCGATCAATTGAAAAATCAACAGCAAGCACTTGAATCACAAGTAAAACTCATCAAAGAGGTGGTAGATGTCGGTGAAATTGCTGAGGTAGTTTCTAAATGGACCGGCATACCCGTCGGAAAAATGCTCGAAAGCGAACTCGGTAAACTACTGCGCCTAGAAGAAGAATTGCACAAACGCGTGGTGGGGCAAGAAGAAGCCATTACCGCACTTTCCGATGCCATTCGCCGCAGTAGGGCAGGTTTACAAGATGCCAAGCGTCCAATTGGCTCTTTTATTTTCTTGGGTACCACCGGAGTGGGTAAAACAGAATTGGCCAAAGCTTTAGCTGCCTATCTTTTTAACGACGAACAAGCCATGACGCGCATCGACATGAGCGAGTACCAAGAAAAGCACGCGGTGAGCAGGCTTGTGGGGGCACCTCCGGGATATGTTGGTTACGAGGAAGGAGGGCAGCTCACAGAAGCCGTTCGCAGAAAACCATATTCTATTATTTTGTTAGATGAAATTGAAAAGGCACATCCGGATGTCTTTAATATTTTGCTGCAAGTACTCGATGACGGCAGACTCACCGATAACAAAGGTCGTTTGGTGAACTTTAAAAATACACTCATTATCATGACCTCGAATTTAGGTTCGCAGCTCATTCACGAGCGCTTTGAAAAAGTCAAAGAGGCAGCGTATCCTGAGGTTGCCGAAACTACGCGCACCGAAGTACTCGACTTGCTGCGCCACACCATTCGCCCTGAGTTTTTGAACCGCATAGACGAAAGCATCCTCTTTTTGCCTTTGACCAAAAAAGAAGTGTCGCAAATTGTCGCGCTGCAGCTAGAAGAACTCAAAATAAAGTTGCGCGAATCGGATCTCCATTTGGTGGTCACGCCAGAAGCTTTTGAGCATATACTCACACTAGGTTACGACCCGTTTTTTGGTGCGCGACCCGTTAAGCGCGTCATTCAAAAACAGGTACTCAATGAACTTTCCAAAGCCATTCTTTCTCAGAAAGTGGATAAAACACAGAATGTCGTGATGGATATGTTTGACGGCAAAATTGTATTCAGAAAGCCAGTGCACGCCCATGAAGAGCTTGTTTTGGAGTAAGAATAGCGAGCAGAAGAGAGTTAGATACGGAACTTCTTGAAGAAGGCGTCCCAGTTCCAAACAAAGTTGACCATGACTTCGTCCATGCGCTTCAGAAACAAAGGATTGGGCGCCTGCATGCGCTTGAAGTATTCGTCTTGAAACTCGTAAAGGCCGTATTTGTGGAAAATTGCTTTTGACATGCCGTAAATCCAATTTTTAGACGGATGATTGACGCGCATGATGAAACTTTGGTATTCGCGGATCATGTTCTGAAAATCACCAACGCTCATCTCGTAGATGCGCGCAAGTTTTTCAAAAATGAGTTGTTCTACACGGGCTGCTTGGTCGGATTCAAATGTACTTTCTAAAAACGACAAATTACCGACAATAACGATGAGTCCGAATTGGCCGGAGTCGGCGCTTGAGATGTTTGGACTCTTCACAAAAACGCTGTCTTCGTTGATCATCGCGGCAACTTCGGCAAAGCCGTTGTCTACGCTATCAAAAATACCATTGATAAACACGTTGGCAACCTGGTTGTCGGATAATTTTTTCTTAGTGAAGGAGCTAAACATGTCGATTTGGAATTTGCTTCATTACAAATTTAACATTCGGTTCATCTGCTGCAACTCAAATGAAAAGTGCTTTATCAACGGAGTTTTCAACAAAATATCAGGTAAAATAGCTGTATTTTTGCCACAAAAAATTTTATGAAAGCAATTATCTCTACCAGCAAAGGCGAAATGCACGCAGAACTTTTTGCAGACGCAGCACCAAATACTGTAGCCAATTTTGTCAAATTAGCCCAAGACGGATTTTACAATGGCCTTAAGTGGCACCGTGTCATTCCTGATTTTGTGATCCAAGGTGGTTGCCCTAATACACGCGATGGCGCAAGCGGCATGGCGGGTACAGGTGGCCCGGGTTATCAAATCGATTGTGAAACCAAAGGAGACATGCAATACCACGATCGCGGGGTTTTGTCAATGGCGCATGCCGGTCGCAATACAGGTGGCTCACAATTTTTCGTTTGCCACTCGCGCAACAATACAGCCCACCTAGATGGTCAGCACACCGTTTTCGGTAAAGTTCATGAAGGATTGGATGTATTAGATGCCATTCGCGAGGGCGATAGCATTGAAAGCATTGCGATCATAGAGGCATAAATTTTCATGCTTTGAGCAAAAAAAAAGCGAAGGGAGCCCTTCGCTTTTTTTTTTGCTTCAGTGAGCACTCATGCTTCTTTTGCAAAAGCAATGATGAGGTCTGCGAGTTCTTCTCCGATGCGGTCTTGGGCTTCTAAGGTCGCGGCGCCAATATGCGGTGTGCAAGCAATGTTTGGGTGCTTGAGGAGTTCTTGGAGCGGATTGGGTTCATTTTCGTAAACATCAAGCGCTGCAGCGGCAACGGTTCCGTTGTTGAGGGCTTCGAGTAAGGCTTGTTCGTCAATGACACCACCGCGTGCTGCATTGACCAAACGCACGCCTTTTTTCATGCCTGCAAATTCTTTGGCGCCCAATACAGCACCGCCATCAGCTTGTTTAGGAACGTGAAGGGAAATGTAATCGAGTTGATTGAGTACCTCTGAGAGGTCGGCCACCACTTTAACGGGGACTTCGATGGTTTGTCCGCCTATTTTCAAGGTAATTGGTTGAATGCGCGCGTTGCGTTCGATAGCAATCACTTTCATGCCCGCACCCAAAGCGTAGGTGGCTAAGCTTTGGCCAATGCGTCCAAAACCAATAATGCCGATTGTTTTTCCTCGGAGTTCTACGCCTTTGGCATAGTTCTTTTTGAGGGTAGAGAAATCACCGGTCGACATATTTTTGAATGAATCATGCAAAAATCGGGAGATGGAGAAAAGCTGACCCATGACGAGTTCCGCAACGGATTGAGATGAAGAGGCGGGCGTGTTGATCACGGTAAGACCTTTTTCACGAGCATAGGCAACGTCGATGTTGTCCATGCCTACACCACCGCGTCCGATCAGGCGCAAGCCAGGGCAAGCGTCAATGACTTCTTTGCGCACGGTAGTTGCACTGCGCACCAAAACGGCATCAAATCCTTGTTCATTAATGGCGCTTGCAAGTTCCTCTTGCGCTACTTTTGCCGTACTGACCTCGTGGCCGGCGGCTTCTAAAAGGGATTTTCCGAGTTCGGAAATGCCGTCGTTCGCTAAAATTTTCATCTTATCCTTTGCTATTAAATTCTTTCATGACATCTACGAGCACCTGTACGCTTTCAAGCGGGAGGGCATTGTACATTGATGCGCGGTAGCCGCCAACAGAACGGTGTCCGGGCAAGCCAACAATTCCTGCTGCTTTCCACATGGTGTCGAATTCGTCGCTTCTGCTCTCATCAGTAAGTAAGAACGTAACGTTCATCTGGGAGCGGTCTTCGGTGGCTACAGCACCTCTAAAAGAAGGATTGCTGTCAATTTCATTGTAAAGTAAGTTGGCTTTGGCTTCGTTTTTAGCTTGTTGGGCACTCACGCCTCCGTTGGCCAATAAATGGCGCAAATTGAGCATCGAGACATAAACACTAAAAACTGGTGGTGTATTGAGCATCGATTCTTTCTCAACATGTTGCTTCAGATCGAGGTAAGTTGGCATGAACTGAGCGGTGCTTTTGCCTAATGCTTCGTCTTTGACGATGTATAGGGTGGCACCGGCTGGCCCTAGATTTTTTTGAGCACCGGCATAAATGAGATCGTAGTCGGCTACATTGATTTTTTTAGAAAAAATATCCGAAGACATGTCGCAAACCAACGAAAGGTTCGTTTGGGGAAGATCCCTGAATTGCGTACCGTAAATGGTGTTATTGCTCGTGAAATGAATGTAATCGACGTCTGTCGGGACGACAAAGTTTTTGGGGATGTAGGTGAATTTTTGGTCTTCTGAAGAGGCAAAGACGTCGACGTCTATACCTACTTTTTTGGCTTCTTTGATGGCGCCACTTGCCCAAGTTCCGGTATTGATATAACCTGCGCGTTTGGTTTGTCTTTGCATATTGAGTGCTGCAATGGTGAAGCCTAAAGTGGCTCCGCCTTGCAAAAAGGCTACAGAATACCCTGCTGGCACATCTAAGGCTTTTTTCACTAAATCGATGGCTTCGTCCATGACGGCCACAAAATCTTTGTGTCGGTGAGACACCTCTAAAATAGATAAGCCGTTGAAGTCCAGGACAGCCGCTGCTGCTTCTTTAAATACATCTTGGGGTAAGATACAAGGGCCTGCGCCGAAATTGTGTTTCATATTTGTTGATTAATGTTTGCTATGCTGTGCAAAGTTGCAAAAAAAAAGAGCTGCGAAGGCAGCTCTTTGAATCATTCAGATTTTTTTGTGGTCGTTTTTTTGGCGGCCGGTTTTTTAGTTGCGGCTACTGCCTTTGCTTTTGGCTCGGCCTTAACTGGCTTTTCTTTCTTTTCTTTTTTAACGACGATAATAGGGGCGTCTGCTTTGCGTTTTCGGGTCTTGCCATAAGAACCCATGCTGCGTTTTCCCTTAGTCGTTTTTTTGTCTCCTTTTCCCATAAGTGTTTGTTTATGATACGTGTACACTCAAAGTTATCAATCTTTTTTAAATTCTTTGCGAAATTTTTGGGCAAGTTGTGGTCCGCCATTTAAGATGCGCTCACACCACTCAATTTTGAGCATTGTTTGCGCTGCTTTTGGCAACAACCAATTGACCTCACTGGCCTCCAATCGCGTTCTGAGTGCACTCAAAACCATTGCTGCCGATACAGAAAGATTGAAGCTTTCCGTAAAGCCATGCATCGGGATGTACAAGAGTTCATCGGCGTTATGGAGCAATTCTTCCGAAATGCCGTGTTTTTCGGCGCCAAAAAAAAGCGCAATGGGTTGGCTAATGTCTATGGTTTGAGGGGTCAGGGCTTTGTGATGCGGTGACGTCGCCACGATGCGGTATCCTTTGCTTTTGAGTTGTGTTATTGCATCCAAGACCGGTTCGGGGCCATCTTGGTGCTGGATTACCTCCAACCAGCGCGCTGCGCCGAGCGCGATATCTCTTTGGAATTGATAGCTGTTGTTTTTTTCGATGAGGTGTAATTCTTGAAAACCCAAGCAATCCATGCTGCGCATAATAGCAGAGGCGTTGTGGTCTTGTTGGATGTTTTCGAGTCCAACAACCAAATGACGGCTGCGCTGTGGCGCTATCCGTTCAAACATACCGACTTTGTTGGGTGTAATGATTTTATAAAATTCGGACAGAACGAAGTCGTTTTGGGTCATGCGTCAAGCGTTTTTTGCATTAAATAATGTTGAATTTCACCGAAAAGGAGGTGAGAGGGTTCCACCAATTGATAGCCTAATTTCTGATAAAAGGGTAGTGCTACTTCTCTTGCATGTAAAATAATTTGTAGGCAACCCTGCGCCTTGCACACCGCTTGTATTTCATCCATGATTGCTTTGCCGATACCCTTTCCTTGCTGGTTGGCAGCAACAGCCATAAACCTGACCTGGCCCACCTTAGGTGCTGTTTGATCGAGCCTGCCCACACCAATGATTTGGTTTGCGTCATTGAAAAAAGCAAAATGTTGGTGTTGTGCTTCATCTGTAGTTTGTTCGCTTCCTTTTGCTTGCCCCCAAGGTGCGCGCAAGATGTCGAAGCGCAGCTCAAAGTAAGCTTTCCATTCGGTTTGATTTTGTGGACTGCGGATCATGCCTCAAATTTAAAGGCAATTTGTGAAACGCGTTTGGTGCTTTGGCTGCCAATTTGCTCTTCTCTGACCAATTCTTGCGCATTTGGATCTGCGAATACTTGGTCGAGTGTTTGGATTTGTGCAGCGGGTACGCCAAGTTCTTGAAGAATGGAAAGTAAGGGAGCCGCTACTAGTTCGCCCACTTTTTCTTGGATGATTTGAGCGAGCGTACTTCTGTTTTTGACGCGTTCAATATTGGATTTGAATTGGATATCATCTTGTAGCGCAGTGAGGTCTAAAGAGGCTAACAATTTATGAAAGTGAAGGTCGGAGCCAATAGCGAAAGTGAGCAGCTTTTCGTCTTTTGATTGAAAGATTTCACCGTAGGGGGCGATGTTCGGGTGCAAACTGCCAATGCGCTGGGGTACCTGCTGACACATCAAGTAATTGGCCGCCTGATTGGCCAAGCTACAGATGGCGGCGTCGTATAGAGAAACGCTCACCACCAGACCCTTGCCTTGCTTGCGTTGCAAGAGCGCCAAAAGCAAGCCTTCTTTGAGCTGATGCGCGGCGAGTACATCGATGAGCGCCACTGGCATTTTAACGGGGCCGCTTTCTGGCGTGCCGTTCATGGACATAAAGCCCGTTTCTGCTTGGAGGATGAGGTCGTAGGCTATGCGGTCGTTGTCTGAGCCAAAACCAGTGATTTTACCGATGATGAGTGAAGGATTGATTGCCCAGAGGTCTTCGGGTCGGACTTTGAGTTTGACGTCGTCACCTTTTTTGAAATTCATCAAAATGATATCCGCATCTTTGAGCTGTGTCTCAAAAAGGGAATAGTGGGCTTCAATAGTTAAATCGAGCGACATGTTTTCTTTCAGGAAATTGACACTGGAATAATAGGCGCTTTGCTTGCTCGAATCGCTTTCTTGCTGCAAGCGCCATGTGTTGGTGACGTCGCCGTATTTAGGGTGTTCGATTTTGATGACGCGCGCCCCGAGTTCGGCAAAAAAAGTACCGACTGAAGGGCCGGCAAGTACGGTAGAGAGGTCGATTACTTTGAGGTCTTGAAAAGGAAGTTTGCTCATTTGTGGGGTAGGGTGTCTATTAACTTGAGCTCAACTTGTGCCAAGCCATCGCGCACAAAATTAAGTTTTTTAGCAGCAGCCCAACTTACGTCAATGATGCGGCTACTCGATGCAGACATTCTATCGATGATGCGCAGCACCACAACTGAATCATTTTTGAGATTGCGCACTTCTACTCTTGTTCCAAATGGCAAGCGCGCATGAGCGGCGGTCAGGCTATCCGAACAATAAATTTGCCCCGAAGAAGTGCGTCTGCCGTTCATGGATTGCGCGTAATAAGAGGCTTTGCCGCGCTGGTACACGTTGTCGCTTCCTGAAAGAAATACTAAAAAGAGCAATGCATATATCTGATTCATCATTCGTTTTGAAAAGTTGAGGCTTATTTTTGATGTAAGGTTGTAAAGTTATCAAGAGTAATATCTTTAATCTTTCCATTGCAATACTTAATGATCTTTGCAAGTTCGTTTTCGTCACCAATTCTGATTTGTGTAGCGCAATTGTTTGCTCTGTTGTCGGTGTATTCAGTTACAAAATACCCTACACCTGTTTGCTCATCTATGTTTGATTCTGGTCCAAAAAAGAAACTTGAGATAATGTCTGCTTGCCCAGTTTGCGTGTGGTTGGCCTTGCCAAATTCTACCATTTCAATTCGATAGTCAACCGTCGTATAATTGATCCGTTTTACAATAACGGTTATGGCTAAATTTCCTTTTTTGCCAGTGTATACGCGGGATTCTCCAATTTTTGGTGTACGAGAAAATAGTACAGTGTCTTTATTGTCGATTATTAATAAACTGTCAATTAATTCTATTTTTTGAAAACCAAGTTCTTGAAGCCCTTGAATAAAATGTTCTGAATAATCTGCTTTGTTTTTGATGACTATTTCTGTGTTGTCAATGGGAACTTCATTATTGTAAACATTTTGGCCGTGTATGGAAGGTACAAAGGTCAACCCGATTAAAATTCTTAAAATATTTTTCACTATTGTTGTTTTAAACACCTGTACTCTTTGCCACATGAACTAGTTAACAGATAAATTTAAGTGATTTTGGTAAATTATCGAAAGGAGCGCTTATTTGTTGTCGATTTTTAGCAATAGGAACGAGTATAAATGGTTTAAAATCCTTAAATTTGGTGCGCATTAAAAAACACAAAATCGCACTATGAAAGTTTTTGACCTCGACATGATCCAACGTGTATATGAGCGCTACCCTGCTCGTATTGCTGCTGCTCGTAAGGTAGTGGGCCGCCCGCTTACTTTATCCGAAAAAATTCTTTACGCCCACCTTTGGGAAGGAGAAGCTACAGCAGCTTCTGAGCGTGGAAAGTCTTATGTCGATTTTGCACCAGACCGCGTTGCCATGCAAGATGCAACCGCACAAATGGCGCTTTTGCAATTCATGCAAGCTGGTAAAAAACGCGTAGCGGTTCCTTCTACCGTTCATGCCGATCACCTCATTCAAGCCAAAGTAGGTGCGAGCAAAGACTTACAAGACTCCCTCAATCAAAACAACGAAGTATTCAACTTCCTCTCTTCGATTTCCAATAAATACGGCATTGGCTTCTGGAAGCCAGGTGCAGGGATCATCCACCAAGTGGTTTTAGAAAATTACGCATTTCCGGGTGGCATGATGATCGGTACCGACTCCCACACCGTAAACGCAGGTGGTTTGGGCATGGTAGCCATTGGTGTAGGTGGAGCAGATGCAGTGGATGTCATGGCCGGAATGGCTTGGGAGCTCAAATTCCCGAAACTAATTGGTGTCAAATTGACGGGTGAACTCAGTGGCTGGACCTCCGCCAAAGACGTCATCTTAAAAGTTGCCGATATCCTTACCGTTAAAGGCGGTACGGGTGCCATTGTCGAATATTTTGGCGAAGGTGCTCTTTCGTTGTCATGTACAGGAAAGGGAACCATTTGCAACATGGGTGCCGAAATCGGTGCAACCACATCTACTTTCGGTTACGACGAATCGATGCGCCGTTACCTTATTGCTACAGGTCGTCAAGAAGTAGTTACTGCTGCTGACGCTATTGCCGAGCACCTCACAGGTGATCAAGAAGTATACGCAGAACCAGAAAAATACTTCGACCAACTCATCGAAATCAATTTGAGTGAACTCGAACCACATATCAATGGGCCATTCACTCCAGACCGCGGTACTCCAGTATCCAAAATGCGTGCAGAAGCCACCGCAAATGGTTGGCCTTTGCAAGTGGAATGGGGCTTAATTGGTTCTTGTACCAATTCCTCTTATGAAGATTTAGCGCGTGCGGCTTCTATCGTGAAGCAAGCAGTTGCACAAGGCATTACGCCGAAAGCAGAGTTTGGGATCAATCCAGGTTCTGAGCAAGTGCGCTACACCGCCGACCGCGATGGTATTCTTGCCGACTTCGAAAAAATGGGCACCAAAGTATTTACCAACGCTTGTGGGCCATGTATTGGCCAGTGGGCTCGCGAAGGCGCCGAAAAACAAGAAAAAAACACCATCGTTCATTCTTTCAACCGCAACTTCTCAAAGCGTGCCGATGGCAATCCAAATACGCATGCATTTGTAACGAGCCCAGAAATGGTAGCCGCTTTGGCTATCGCTGGTGACCTCGGCTTTAATCCGCTTACAGATACCCTCACCAACGATAAAGGCGAGCAAGTGAAATTAGAAGCACCTGTTGGCGACGAATTGCCAACGCGTGGGTTTGCTGTCGAAGACAACGGATACCAAGCACCAGCTGCCGATGGTAGCCACGTAGAAATTGCAGTAGCTCCAGACTCTCAGCGCCTCCAATTATTAGAAAACTTCCCAACTTGGGATGGTCAAAACATTATTGGCGCGCGCTTGCTCATCAAAGCTAAGGGCAAATGTACTACTGACCACATCTCTATGGCAGGTCCTTGGTTGCGTTACCGTGGTCACCTCGACAACATTTCTAACAATATGTTAATCGGTGCTGAAAACGCCTTTAACGGTGAAGCCAATAAAGTCAAAAATCAACTGACGGGCGAATATGGCGAAGTTCCGGCTGTACAGCGCGCTTACAAAGCGGCAGGCGTTCCTTCAATTGTCATCGGAGACCACAACTATGGTGAAGGATCTTCAAGAGAACACGCCGCAATGGAGCCACGTCATTTGGGCGTCCGTGCAGTGTTAGTGAAATCCTTTGCACGCATCCACGAGACCAACCTCAAAAAACAAGGGATGCTCGGTCTCACTTTCGCCAACGAAGCAGACTACGACAAAATCCAAGAAGACGACACCTTCGACTTCATCGATTTACAAGCTTTTGCCCCTGATACCCAACTTACGCTGCAAATCAATCACAGCAATGGTCAGTCGGAGCAAATCAAAGTCAATCATACCTACAATGCTTCTCAAATTGATTGGTTCAGAGCGGGATCAGCCCTCAACCTTATCAAAATGATGGAAGCGTAATTTCTTCAAATGAAAATCTTATTTTCACTTATCTTGAGCTTGTTCTGCATCGCGGGGCAAGCTCAAGGTCTTTTTAGGGGTAATGTCATCCTTAATGCCTATGCGGGCTATCCCAACTTTTTGCGTTTGACCATGCCAACTGTGGAAAGTATTCCCGATAATGTCAGTCCGAATTATGCTGGTTTGGCTCCTTCTGGTTTACGCTTTATGTACATGGCCACAGACGATATCAGTATTGGTGTGGATCTTATGTACGGGATGGCAAAGGCGAGTTATTCAAGGTATGACAGTATTTTTTTCAATGGTGACTGGCAGGTCCAAAGTACCTCATACCTCATTGAAAAGCAGCGTTTTCGGCCGCAATTTAGAGTAGACATGCACTTGGGCTCTCGCGACCCGAGTTTAGATCAATACATTGGCTTGGCATTTGGTGGTAATTTCCGCACAAGAGCAGTTTGGCAAAACAACGTACTCATTGATCAGAATCCGAACGACGCCAATTTCGTTATTCCCGTTTCATTTAGAGCATGCTACGGCTTCAGGTATTTCATTGACTATAACTTTTCTGTCGGTGCTGAATTAGGAGTAGGCGGGCCACTGATGCAGTTTGCATTGAGTTATCGCATCTGACCCAACCAACCATGTTCACGTAAGCTAGATGAACAAAAGACGCATAAAAAAAGGCGAGCCAACGGCTCGCCTTTTTTTGTAATTATTGTTGCTATTAATAGCGGTAGTGCTCTGGTTTGAAAGGTCCTTGTACAGTGACACCGATGTAGTCGGCTTGTTCGGTAGAAAGGGTTTCGAGTTCCACACCAATTTTAGATAGGTGTAAACGCGCTACTTTTTCGTCGAGGTGCTTAGGAAGCGTATAAACGTCGTTTTCGTAGTTTGAGCTGTTGTTCCAGAGCTCAAGTTGCGCAAGCGTTTGGTTGGTGAAGGAGTTTGACATCACAAATGATGGGTGACCTGTAGCACAGCCAAGGTTGACCAAACGGCCTTCTGCAAGAACGATGATATCGTTGCCTTTGACATTATAGAGGTCAACTTGTGGCTTGATTTCCATTTTGGAAGCACCGTAGTTGCTGTTGAGCCATGCCATATCGATTTCGTTATCGAAGTGACCGATGTTACAAACGATAGATTTGTCTTTCATGGCCTCAAAATGACGACCAACAACAATGCTCTTGTTGCCAGTAGCAGTCACGATGATGTCTGCAAGGTGAATCACTTTATCGAGTGGTTTCACTTCAAAACCGTCCATGGCAGCTTGAAGCGCACAAATTGGGTCAATTTCGGTAACGATCACGCGAGCACCAGCACCTTGTAAAGAAGCTGCTGAACCTTTGCCAACATCTCCGTAGCCACAAACAATGGCTACTTTACCCGCCATCATGACGTCAGTGGCGCGGCGAATGGCATCTACAAGTGATTCTTTACAACCGTATTTGTTGTCGAATTTAGATTTGGTAACGGAGTCGTTGACGTTAATGGCTGGCATCACGAGTGTTCCGTTTTTCTTGCGCTCATACAAGCGGTGTACACCTGTAGTGGTTTCTTCAGAAAGACCTTTGATGTCTTTGGTGAGTTCGGGGAAGCGGTCAAAAACCATGTTAGTGAGGTCTCCGCCGTCGTCGAGGATCATGTTGAGGGCTTTACCGCCTTCAAATGCAAATAGCGTTTGTTCAATACACCAGTCGAATTCTTCTTCGTTCATGCCTTTCCAAGCGTAAACTGGGATACCAGCTGCGGCAATAGCTGCTGCGGCGTGGTCTTGGGTCGAGAAGATGTTGCAAGAAGACCAAGTAACTTCGGCTCCGAGCTCAACGAGTGTTTCGATCAAAACTGCAGTTTGGATGGTCATGTGCAAGCAACCTGCAATACGCGCTCCAGCTAGTGGTTTGGATTTGCCGTATTCTTCGCGCAAAGCCATTAGGCCCGGCATTTCAGCTTCTGCTAATTTGATTTCTTTACGACCCCAGTCTGCTAGACTGATATCTTTCACTTTGTAAGTGAGTTTTTCTGTTTGATTCATATATAGTTACTACAAATAAGTTTGCAAATGTACGTTGATTATTTCTCGATGTCAAGAAATGTTATAGCTCTTTTTGAACGAGCTCGCGAAGGCCATCTACAAATAGTGGATGCGTATTTGAGCTTGGAACCAGTTGTACTTTTTCTCCGCCGTGTTCTTCGAAGATTTCTTGGTATTCGTCACCGATTTCAATGAGGGTTTCTAGGCAGTCGGCTACAAAAGCTGGACTGAAAACCAAAAGTTTTTTAGCGCCTTTTTTGGCCCAATCTTCCACGACTTTATCGGAGAAAGGGGTGAGCCATTTTTTGTCTAGCCTGGACTGAAAACATACGGTGTATTGGTCCTCGGAGAGGCCCAAGCGCGCTGCAATGAGGCGAGTGGTGGCATAACACGTGGCTTTGTAGCAGAATTTGTTGTGGTCGTTGATGGCGGTTTCGCAAGGTTGGTCTTGGCAGAGGTCTGAACCATCGTAGACTTTGTCTACTTGGCGCTCAGGCAATCCGTGATAGGAGAATAAAATGTGGTCGTAGTCCGAAAGGATGAATTTTTTGGTGTTTTCTACAATGGAGTTGAGATAGCCGTCGTTGTCATAGAATTGGCTGATGATCTTGATTTCGGGAATGACCCACCATTTGCGGATGATGTTCATGGCTTTTTCGATCGCCGAGCCAGATGAGGCCGAAGCGTATTGCGGAAAGAGCGGTAAAATGATGATGCGGTCGTAGTTGGCTTTGCGCATGCGCTCCAAAACAACATCTAGAGAAGGGTTTTTGTAGCGCATGGCCAACTCAAAGGTGACGTCTTGCCCCTCGAAAGCTTCTTGAAGTAACGCTTGTAGTTTCAAACTGTGAGTGAGCAGGGGAGATTCACCTTCACCGAGCTGCCACAGCTCTTTATAAATTTTGGCTGACTTCGGCGCTCTGAAAGGAACAATAATGCCGTTGACGAGTATTTTGCGCACTAAGTAAGGAATGTCGATGACGCGTGGGTCGTTGAGAAATTCAGATAAATAGCTGCGGACATCAGACACGCTTGGAGAATCTGGAGTACCGAGTTGAATAAGGAGAACGCCTGTTTTTTTCATGATATAAAGTCCAACAACTTGAAATTTTCTTTGTTCAAAATTACCGATTTATTCGCGATTGCTGCCCGCTAAGGCTTAACTTTGTGCAGTGGACCCGCAGCAATATCTACAGCAAATCGATGCAACGAACTTTGAAGCGTCGGCCTTGGCCACGTTTGAGCGCCAATATGTCCAAATTCCAGTTTATCGCCAATACGTAGATATCTTGGGTAAAGCACAGCCCCAGAGCCTCAAAGAAATACCATTTTTACCAATCTCATTTTTCAAGAGTCACAACGTAGTACCACACCAAACAGCTATTGAACAGACCTTTCTATCTAGTGGCACTACACAGCAACGAAGAAGTCAGCATCACATCACTGATTTGCATTGGTATAATGCATCATTAGCGCTAGGTTTTGAACGCGTGTTTGGTCCTATTACTGATTACGTTTTTATTGCGCTGCTCCCTTCTTACCTTGAAAATGGCGACTCAAGCCTTATTTATATGGTAGACCAACTTATTCAAAAGAGCGGTTCAGTGCTGTCGGGTTATTACCTGAGTAATGCTGCAGCGGTTGAAGTGGTGTACCAAAAAACCTTAGGTGCGGGCAAAAAGCCCTTTGTTTTCGGCGTTTCATATGCCTTGCTCGATTTAGCTGAGGCCGGCATTCAACTTCAGGAAGCATTGATCTTGGAAACCGGAGGCATGAAAGGTCGTCGCCAAGAACTTTCCAAGGTTGCCCTACATCAGATCCTTCAAGTAGGTTTTGGCGTGCAACAGATTTTATCTGAATACGGTATGACCGAACTACTTTCACAAGCGTATTGCCTCACAGCGCAAACTTTTGTTTGTCCGCCCTGGATGCAAATCCGCATCCGCGATGTCTACGACCCCTTTCAAGAAGTGTCATTTGGTCAAAAGGGAGGGCTCAACGTGATTGACCTCGCCAACCAAAACAGTTGTGCGTTTATTCAAACCGATGATTTAGGCCGTCTGACACCTCAAGGATTCTTGCTTGAAGGGCGTTTGGAAGCTTCTGATATCAGAGGTTGCAACCAATTGGTCGATTGATTCAAAAACTTCTTACATTTGTTCAAGATGTCGCTACAAACCATTTTATTGCTTACGCTGATTGGCCTTGCTGCAGGCATGCTGAGTGGTATGGTTGGCATAGGCGGTGGGGTAGTAATTGTACCGGCGCTCGTTTTTTTACTTGGGCTCTCGCAGCATCAGGCGCAAGGGACCTCCTTGTTTATCCTTTCTTTACCTGTACTACTATTAGCGGTTATGAATTATTGGCGCAGCGGCAATGTCAATTGGCGCTTTGGTTTGGTCATTGCAAGTACCTTCGTACTGGGTGCATTTTTAGGTTCTAAACTCACTTTGCGCCTGCCCGAAGCATGGGTCAAGCTCATCTTTGGCCTCCTGATGGCCTACGTTTCTTTTCAATTGATTTTAGCGGGTTATTCCGGCATTCAAAAAGATGAACCCTGAGCAACTTCAACAAGAACTCGCTGCACTCCTACCACAAATAGTGGCTTGGCGTCGCCACCTGCACATGCACCCTGAACCCTCGTTCAAGGAATATGAAACCATGGCGTATGTGAGCTCAGTGCTCTCTGCTTATGGTATTTCACACCAAAAGGCTGTTGCCGGCACAGGAGTAGTAGCTTATATTGCTGCCGCACACCACGACCCTCAAACACCATGTTTAGGACTGCGTGCAGACCTCGATGCCTTGCCCATTCAAGAGCAAAATGAGGTACCTTATAAAAGTCAGGTTCCGGGCTGGATGCACGCTTGTGGTCACGACGTTCATACCAGTATTCTACTCGGTACGGCTGTGCTTTTGCAAGCGCACAAAGAAAAGCTCACACGACCTGTAAAGCTCATTTTCCAACCTGGAGAAGAACAAAACCCAGGTGGAGCAAGCTTAATGATTGCCGCAGGTGTGTTAGAGAACCCAAGGGTAGAAGAACTTGTGGCTTTGCATGTGTATCCCGAATTACCAGTCGGAAAAATTGGCTTAAAAGAAGGCTTGTACATGGCCTCTAGCGACGAAATTCATGTCGAAATAGAAGGCGTTGGTGGCCACGGAGCATTGCCTGCGCGTTTTGTCAATCCGATAGATGTCGGAATTGCCTGGATGCAAGCGGCCCGTCAACTCGTCGAGGACCAATGCCCAAATGAGGTGCCTCAGGTACTTACTTTTGGTCGCTTTGAAGCGCTAGGGAGCACGAATGTAGTAACTGCAAATGCAATGATCAAAGGGACATTTCGTACCATGAATGAGCGATGGCGGGGAGAGGTTAGGTCAATCTTAAAACAAACAGCAGAGCAAGTTTCAGCAGCCTATAGTGCAACTATAAATGTCAATATAGGAGAGGGCTATCCTTTCCTCAAGAACGATATTGAACTAACGCACAAGGTTAAAAATATCCTTGAAAAAGAACTCGGTACTTCCAATGTAACGGAACTTGGGCTGCGCATGACCGCCGAAGATTTTGCTTTTTATAGCCACCACAGACCGGTTTGTTTTTTCAGGTTGGGTACGGGCTATGCCGATAGAGCAAGCAACCCAGGGGTGCATCATCCGCAGTTCGATATCGATGAAAATGCAATCGGAGTGGGTGTCAAATGTATGTTAGCCATTGCCTTGTCATGAGAAAGCTCATTTTTCTTTTTTTCTTGTTTCTCGTTTTTGCCTGTTCGAAAATAGAGCACAAACAAAAAATGCTACAAGGAAACTGGAAACTCAATGTGGTGCGCATCGAAGATGGCGAAGGCTTTATTTTTTACGATAGCGCTGCCGTGGGCGCTTTCGCTTTTCTCGACAACACGCTTTCGGGAAGGGCCGACTACACTTATTCCTATTTTGGGCTCTATCAGGTCAGTGATTCCGTTCTTTTTGAAAACACCGAGGTAGCGCTGAGCGCAGATGGGATGTATATTCAGATTGCACGCCCAACCGATACCTTACAAGCAAAGCTCATTATGTTGACCAAAAAGCAACTGACTTTTGAGTACTACGATTTCTTGCAGTACCGCCTCAAGCGCTTCAGCCTCAGCAAGCAATAAGAGGGCTTAAAGAAAGCCTAATTCGAGTTTGGCTTCTTCGCTCATCATGTCTTTGTCCCAGGGCGGATCAAATACGATATTGACTTTCGCACTTGCCACGCCATCGACGCTGGCTACTTTATCTTCGACTTCTTTTGGCAAAGATTCGGCAACCGGGCAATTTGGAGAGGTGAGGGTCATATCGATGAAGACGTGGTTGTCTGTTTCAACTTTTACTTCGTAAATAAGGCCGAGTTCAAAGATGTCTACAGGGATTTCGGGATCGTAGATCGTTTTGAGCATCTCGACGATGCGGTCTTCTAATTCGTTCATTGGGCTAGACATTGAAGTGCTTCGGTTTTCATGCGTTTGACCATACTTAAAAGGCCGTTGGCTCGGGTAGGTGAGAGGTGTTCGGCCAAGCCAATTTCATTGATAAAGAATAGTTCTGTTTGCAGAATGGCAGCTGGGCTTTCATTGTTGTAGACTTGAATGAGCAAGCCGATGATGCCTTTGGTGATGATGGCGTCGGAATCTGCGCTGAACTGCATTTTGCCGTCTTTGATTTCGGTGGCTAACCAAACATTAGATTGGCAACCCTCGATGAGGCGTTCGCTGGTTTTGAGCTCAGGTGCAAGTGTCGGGACGCTCTTACCGAGTTCGATGATGTATTCGTATTTGTCCATCCAGTCGTCGTAGATGGCAAATTCGTCGATGATTTCTTGTTGTTTTGCTTGGATGCTCATGCGCCTAAAATTTGCATGCTGCGCTCGAGGGCAGCTATGAAAATATCAATTTCTTCTTTGGTGTTGTAAAAGGCAAAAGATGCGCGCACCGTTCCTGGAATTTGGTAGAAATCCATGAGCGGCTGGGTGCAGTGGTGACCGGTGCGCACGGCAATACCTTGCTTGTCTAGGAGGGTACCGATGTCAAAAGGGTGCATGCCGTCTATGGTAAATGAAACCACGCCTGTTTTGTGCTTGGCTTCGCCGATGATGTGCAGCCCTTCAAAAGTATCTAAGATGCCTTGTGCGTACTTGGTGAGCTCGAGTTCGTGGGCCGCAGCGGCTTGCATGTCGATGCTTTGTAAAAAAGAGATGGCGCTACCCAAGCCTATTGCACCTGCAATGTGAGGCGTGCCGGCTTCGAATTTGAGCGGGAGCGTGTTGTAGGTTGTGCGTTCAAAAGTAACTTTTGAGATCATGTCGCCACCGCCTTGATACGGAGGCATGCTGTCGAGGAGTGCTTCTTTGCCGTAAAGGATGCCAATGCCGGTCGGACCGAATACTTTGTGACCTGAAAAAGTGTAGAAGTCACAGTTGAGGTCTTTGACGTCAATGGAAAGGTGCTGGATACTTTGCGCGCCGTCGAGCAACACTTTGGCGCCAACTTTGTGCGCTTTTTCGATGAGCTCTTTGACGGGGTTAATGGTGCCGAGCGTATTGGAAATGTGTGTAATGGCCAGCAATTTGGTGCGTTCCGAAAGCAGGTCTTCAAATGCATGTAAGTCGAGCTCTCCTTTTTTCGAAATAGGGATGACGCGTAGCGTGCAGCCTTTGCGCTCGCACAATAATTGCCAAGGAACAATATTGGAGTGGTGCTCCATGGCAGAAATGAGGATTTCGTCGCCGGGTTTGAGGCGCTCGCCAAAAGAGTAAGCAACGAGGTTGATGCTGTCTGTGGTGCCTTTGGTAAAGATGATTTCTTCGGGGGCTTTGGCGCCAATGTAGTGTTGGATGTTGCGCCTTGCTGCCTCATAGGCCGAGGTAGCTTGTTGGCTCAAATAGTGCACGCCGCGGTGAATATTCGCGTTTTCGAGTGCGTAATATTGTTGGAGGGTGTCGAGTACTACTTGCGGTTTTTGCGAAGTGGCGCCGTTGTCAAAATAAATGAGTTGTTTGCCGTATACTTTTTGGCGCAGGGCCGGAAAAAGTTCGCGGACAGCGGAAACGGAAAACGGAACAGGAGCCATACTTTTGAATTTGGTACAAAAGTACGGATTTTAGCTATTTTGAATGGTTCTAAAGAAGCAAAATAATTGATTTCTTTTTCTTTGGCAAAGCTGTACTATTTGGCCTTGAGTTCAACGAACGGAATCATGATTTCTTCTAGCGAGATACCGCCGTGCTGAAAGGTCTGGCCGTAGTAGTTCACGAAGTGATTATAGTTGTTTGGGTATACAAAGAAATCTTGCTCGCGCGCAAAAACAAACTCGGCAGACATCTTGAGTTTGGGCAGTTGCGCCTCTTGCGGATTCTTGACCACAAAAACTTCTTTGGCATCGTAACTAAGGCCTCTGCCAGCTTTGTAACGCAGGTTGGTGTTGGTGTTGCGTTCGCCTACAATGCGCACTGGTTTGGTCACTTTGATGGTGCCGTGGTCAGTGGTAATGATGAGCCTGTGACCGGCATCGGCAATTTTTTTAAGGATGTCGAGTAGGGGTGAGTGTTCTAGCCAGCTTGTCGTTATAGAGCGATAAGCAGCTTCGTTGTCGGCGAGTTCGCGAATGACTTCCATTTCAGTGCGGGCATGCGAAAGCATATCTACAAAATTGTAGACAATGAAATTGACGTCGTTGTCTTTCCACTGGTGGAATTGATCGCCCAGTTTTTTGCCGGCCTCGACGTTGGTGATTTTGTTGTATGACCACTTTACGTTTTTGCCCAAGCGCTTGAGCTGAGCTTCTAAGAAGTCTTTTTCGTGCATGTTTTTGCCGCCTTCGTCGTCTTCGTTCTTCCATAGGGTTGGGAAGCGTCTCTCGATTTCAGCAGGTAACAGACCCGCAAAAAAGGCGTTTCTGGCGTAGTGTGTGGCGGTTGGCAAGATGGAAAAGACGATGTCTTCTTTTTCTTTTTGGAAATAGCGCCCCACAATGCCTTCAATGGTTTTCCATTGGTCAAAGCGAAGGTTATCGATGACCAATACAGCGAGTTTTTCTTTGCCAATGAGTGGTGCTATGCGGTCTTTGATGAGCGTGTGGATCATGGTGGGGGCATCTGGGTCTCCGCTGGTCCAGTCCAGGTAGTTGTCTTCGATGAAGTCACAAAAGAGTTTGTTGGCTTCTTTTTTCTGCATCTCAAAGATTTCGCGCATACCGGTGTCCTCGATGTTGTCTAGTTGGAGTTCCCAGAAAACAAGTTTGGTATAGAGTTCTTTCCATTCTTCGGCGTCTAAGCGACCAGAGAGTTGCATGCCGAGTTGGCGGAATTCTTGCTGGTAGCTCGCGTTGGTTTTCTGACTGATGAGCTTGCTGTGGTCGAGGTTTTTTTTGATGCTCAGTAAAATCTGGTTCGGGTTGACCGGTTTGATGAGGTAATCGGCAATTTTGGAACCGATCGCCTCTTCCATGATGTGTTCTTCTTCGCTTTTGGTGATCATCACGACCGGAACAAGCGCTTTGTGTTCCTTGATTTGTGCGAGGGTTTCTAGGCCGCTCAGTCCTGGCATGTTTTCATCGAGGAAGATGATGTCAAAATGCTGACCCAAGGCTTTTTCGATGGCATCTTGGCCATTGGTTGCCGTTTCTACTTCGTAACCTTTTGACTCCAAAAAGAGCACGTGTGGTTTGAGTAATTCGATTTCGTCGTCGGCCCAAAGAATTTTACCTTGCATATGTCTTATTTTTAATAGCTTTGATTGAATTTTTAAAGTTAGCAACTTGCCAGCGAACACAGCCCCCAACAACAAGAAGAAAATCATAAACGACCCAGTCTACGGTTTTATTTCTTTGCCCCACGAAATTATTTTCGATATCCTCGAGCATCCCTACTTGCAGCGCTTGCGCCGCATTCAGCAATTAGGGCTCAGCCATTTGGTGTATCCGGGCGCCATGCACACGCGTTTTCATCATGTCTTGGGTGCCATGCACCTCATGACCCAAGCCGTTAATAGCATTCGCCGTAAAGGCCATGCGGTCAGCGAAGAAGAAGAGCGCGCGGTTTGCTTGGCTATTTTATTGCACGATATCGGTCACGGCCCCTTTAGCCATGCGCTCGAGTACGACATCGTTTGCGGCGTAAGTCACGAACAAATCTCAGCCTATTTCATTGCCGAACTTACCGTTGAGTATGGTCAAGACCTCGCTTTGGCACTTGAAATCTTCAAAAACGAATACCACCGACCGTTTTTACACCAATTGGTTTCTAGTCAGCTCGACATGGACCGCCTAGACTACCTCAACCGCGATAGCTTTTATTCAGGAGTTTCGGAGGGTGTAATAGGCAGCGAACGCCTTATCGAGATGCTGAATGTGCATGAAGGGCATTTGGTGCTCGAAGAAAAAGGGATTTATTCGGTAGAAAAATTCATCGTGGCGCGCCGCCTCATGTACTGGCAAGTGTATTTGCACAAAACGGTGGTGGCAGCTGAGTTCATGCTCATTCATGCCCTGCGTCGCGCCAAAGAATTGGTCAAGGCCGGCACGCCTTTGTTTGCCAGTCCATCCTTGCACTTCTTCTTGTCTCAGGATATCAAAAGCGAGCACTTCGAGCAAGACCCTATGGTGCTGACGCATTTTGCGCGCCTCGACGACTACGACATCTGGGGTGCCATTAAAGTTTGGCAATTTGAACCCGATTATATTTTGGCAACGCTTTGCTCTGGTTTGGTGAATCGCCAATTGTTCAAAATCGAAATTTCCAAGACGCCTTTCAGCGCAGAGCGCATTGCAGCTGTAGAGCAGCGCATTCGAGAAGAGCACCAATTACCAGCCCAAGACCTTCCATATTTTATATATTCGGATCGCCTGACCAATAAAGCCTACAACGAACAAAAGCAAAATATCAATTTGCTCTTGAAAAATGGCAGTATCCTAGATTTATCCAAAGCTTCTGACAACCTCAATATTTCGGCGCTTTCTACACCTGTGGAAAAGTACTTTTTGTGTTACCCGCGTTAGTCGGCGCTTTTAGAGGGTTTGTTGAGACTTAATGATCACCGTTTTGTTGAGAACGGCTGAGGTCGGGATGGTGATGAGGTCACCTTCAGGTGACTTGATGTACATGAAAAAGAAGCTCAAATCGATAAGTTCTCCTTCGGTATCAAACTCTTTGTCATAAATGCGCACGGTTTCGCCTATTTTGAGCGGATGGTTGAAGTACAAAATGAGACTCGCCGTAATGTTCGATAAAATAGACCAGTTGGCAAAAAAAGCGATTCCAATGACCGTAATGGTGGAGGTGAAGAAAACCAAAAGATCTTGGGTTTCAATGTTCCAAATCGCGGCGTAAATCAGGATGAAAAAAATAGATAAAAACAGGTTGATGATGCGAATAGAAACGCGTTTTCTCTTGATGTCTCCTTCGAATTTGACTAAAAAACGTGTAACGGCCTTGCCTGCAAAAAAACGAATAAGGAGTGTAATGGCAAGTAAGACAAGTGATTTGATGGCGTGTTGGTAAAAAGTATCCATGGCTTTGTTTTAAAATGGGTGGCTTAATCTATTGTTCGGAACGTTTGGCGCGCTCCCAATAAAGGTCGAGTTTTTCTAGGCTTTGGTCTTGGGCTAATAAACCGTCTTGGGCTAAAAGTTGCTCCATTTCTTGAAAGCGCTTGATGAATTTCTGATTGGTTTTAGCCAAGGCATTTTCGGGTGAGATTGCTAAGAAACGCGCGTAGTTGACCAAAGAAAACAACACGTCTCCAAATTCAGCTTCGATATGTTCGCTCTTGAGGTCAATTTCTACCTTGAGTTCGGAGAGTTCTTCTTGGACTTTGGCCCAGACGTCTTCGGCTTTTTCAAATTCAAAACCGATGCCTTTCACTTTTTCTTGAATGCGCGTCGCCTTTACCAACGCAGGAAGCGAGGCTGGAACGCCTTCTAAAACTGATTTTTTGCCTTCCTTGAGCTTGAGTTTTTCCCAGTTGGCTTTAACGGTTTCTTCGTCATCGGCCTTTACATCTCCGTAAATATGAGGGTGGCGGTAGACCAATTTATCACAGATCTTATGGAGGACGCTTTCCACATCAAACAAACCTTGTTCGCTGCCGATTTTGCTATAAAATACTAAGTGCAAAAATAAATCGCCCAGTTCACCTTCCAAGCTCGGATAGTCTTTATCTGTGATTGCATCTGCCATTTCGTAAGTTTCTTCGATGGTCAGCTGACGCAGGGTTTCAAAGGTTTGTTTTTGATCCCAGGGGCACTGCTCGCGGAGTTCATCCATGATTTGCAGCAAGCGGGAAAAGGCAAGTAAACGTGGGTCCATAGTACAAAGTTAGCAGTTGAAACGAGCTTTTCATTAATTTTGACCATGCGCCCGATTTACTTTTTGTTATGCTCCCTTTGTTTGAGTTGCAAAGTTTTTGCTCAGCCCGGTTTTGAATACCGTCAAAAACTTGGTTTTTTGCTTGCCCATCGCAACCTCATGGACCACCTTCCTCAGGCACCGGCTGTAGCTGGCGAATTCTCCTACATTTACCGCACGGCTGCTGCCAAGCAATGGCATCAGGCTTATCGCCAGCCTTTAGTGGGTGGTACGCTCTTCTTTGGTTCGGTTGGCAACAACCAAGTGCTCGGACGATTTTTAGGCCTCTACGGTTTTGTGGAGTTGCCGCTAGTGAAGCAAAAACATTACCGCCTCGATTTCAAGTTTTCTACTGGTTTGGGTTACACCAACAAGCCCTTTGATCCGCTGCTCAATCCTGAAAATGTAGCAATTGGTTCGCGGGTCAATGCCTTGATGTGTTTTGCACTCAAGCAAAGTTGGCGTTGGAACAACACCGCACTCACTTTTGGGATCGACATGACCCATTTTTCAAATGCGAGTTACCAAATGCCCAACCTCGGTATCAATGTGCCCTATTTATCCTTGGGAGTGCAGCGCTTTTTTGAAGAGCCCGCTACTGAACAAAAGCAAACAGAGCTCAAACGACCTGACCTCACTTTTGGCGCAACAGCTATTATCAGCGCCAAAGAAATGCGTCCAGTTGGAGTGGGGCGCTATCCGGTTTATGCGGGCAATCTTTTTGCGCGCAAATATTTTGGTCCAAAAGGAGGTTTGGAGGCGTCTTTGGACGTGATTTATAAACTGGGTTTGTTGTCGCATCCGAGTTATCCGCAAGCGGCTGCGCTTGATCCTTTACAACTTGGTCTTTTCGTGGGTTACGTGCAAACTTTTGACCGCTTGCACTTCATTTATGGTGCGGGCGTATACCTGCGCGATGTGCTACAACCCGATGAGTCTTTGTACATTCGTTTAGGCAGTCGTTATGCACTGACCAAGCAGCTAGAGGCCCTCATGACACTCAAAACCCATTATGCCAAAGCAGACTACATGGAATTTGGTTTGGCTTATCATTTCTAAGATGCGATACTTGAGCTACATATCGGTATTGTTGGTTTGCTGGGCTTGTCAGAAAGCGCCGGAACGCAGCTGTTGGAAAGATACTGGCCCGATTGAAATCACACAGTTGCCTTTGGATTCTTTTAGCTTTTTGCACGTGCATCCGCACATGGAAGTCGTGCTTGTTCATGACTCCCTCAATTTCGTAGAATGGCAGGCAGGCCAAAACTTAAAGTCCTTTTTGAGTGCAACAATTGAAAACGACACCTTGCAACTATACAATCGCAACCGCTGTGGCTTTTTGAGGTATCGGCAGGGCGATGTAAAAGTTGTGGTGCATTATCAAACGCTGAAAGAATTGCACCTCGACAACAGTGAAACAGTCAGTACTTACAACAAATGGACCCAAGACGACGTGCTCATTTTTCTCAAAGAAGGAGTGGGTAAAGTCATTGTAACGCTCAATGCCCAAAAGGTAACGGTGCGCAACAATTACGGTTGGCAAAACCTACGACTTAGTGGAACTGTTGGTGCACTTTTTGTAGATCTCGACGGCTCTGCTGCGCTTGAAGCACCCGCTTTACAAGTGCAAGATTCTATTTCTTTTCGCAGTGCGTCTGCGCTTTCTAGTTGGCTGCGCCCCGATCAGATTTTGCTCAAAGCGCAGCTTTATGGAGCGGGTAACTTGTATTATTCCAAAACCCCAGCGACGCTGCTGAAAACCGAATATGGCACTGGGAAGGTGCTCCCCAAATAACCCAGTCTCATCCTATGAAAAATTTTTGTATTCTTTTCCTTTCAGCCTGTTTCATTTTTGGAGCACAAGCACAATTTACGTTATCCGGGACCTACGACACCTATGCTGCGCTCTCCAAAAAAGGCATTTCAAGTTTGCCCTTCATGGTCTCTCATGCCAAAATCGGAACCTACGACATCAATTTGCTCGAAATCGAATTGGCCTACACCCAAAATCATTTTAAATTGCAATTTTCACCTGCGATCGGTTCCTACATGCAAAACAATTATGCAACGGAAACACCGTATCGTCGCTTTATTTACGAAAGTTATTTGCAGTACAAAAAAGGCAAAACTGAGCTGGCATACGGAACTTTTAGTTCGCCATATACCCAAGAAACACCTCGCGGCGTTGATCAGTTGAATGCCACGAGAAGCTTAGCGGCAGAATATGTGCCGTACTACGTTTCAGGCCTGCGCTGGACGCAGCAGTGGAAGCCAAATTTCAAGTCGCAATTTTTCATAACCAATGGCTGGCAAAGACTTGTCTTTTCGGGGCAAAGGCCTAGCTTGGGCTTGTTGTTTCAATGGGAATTCAAAAAATGGAAGTGGAATTGGAGTCATTTTTATGGCGATGTAGCGCCAATTGGCAAATTAACGCCCGAACTTGGCCTCAACCGTTGGCGTTTCTTTCAAGAACTCAATATGGCTTATCAATTGCAACGCTGGACCCTGCAATCTTGTGTTTATGGGGGTGCACAAAAGCGCAACGGAGACAATAACTTGTTTTTATGGGGGCAGGCCAATTTGCAAGCGGCGTATGCCCTTCATCCGAAGTTGAATTTAGTGGGTAGAGCTGAGCTTATATACGACCCAAAGCAGGTTGTTTTTGCTTATGATACTGGTGCTTTTGGCTCTTTATCAGTGGGTTGGCAGTATGGCATAACGGCAAATTTACAAGTAGCTCAAGAATTTCGATATTTTAAGGGTAAACAGACGAATATCCCTGTTTGCTACAGCTTTTTGCGCCTGAAATTTTAGTATTTTTGGGGCTAAACTCAGACCATGAAAATCCTGTCCTTTAACGTCAACGGCATACGCGCGGTGGTTGGCAAAAACTTCATTACAGACATGCAGGCCCAGGCCCCAGACGTCATCTGTTTGCAAGAAACCAAAGCTACCCCGGAACAAGTTGCTGCAGCCGTTGCACCGCTAACTGACTACCATGTATACGCCAATTCCGCAGATAGAAAAGGCTATTCAGGCACCGCTATTTTAACGAAAGTGGCACCCTTGTCGGTTACCTATGACATCGGTATGCCGGATCACGACACCGAAGGCCGTGTCATTTGCGCTGAGTTTACCAACTTTTACCTCGTTACGGTTTATGTGCCCAATTCGGGCAGCGAACTCCTGCGTTTAGGCTACCGCCAAACCTGGGATGCCGCATTTTTAAACTACCTTAAAAACCTCGAAAAAAGCAAGCCAGTTGTGGTTTGCGGTGATTTCAACGTAGCGCACCAAGCCATCGATTTGGCGCGCCCCAAAGAAAACTACAACAAAGCTGCAGGCTATATGCAAGAAGAAATTGACGGCATGAATGCATTTGTAGGCGCTGGTCTTTTGGATAGCTTCAGAGCGCTTCACCCTGAACAGGTCAAGTATTCTTGGTGGAGCTACAGAGCGGGTGCCCGCGAGAAAAACGTAGGCTGGCGCATTGATTACTTCTTGATCAGTGAGGCGTTTATTCCAAAGCTTCAAGAAGCCTTTATTCTCAATGATGTTTTTGGCTCAGACCACTGCCCGGTAGGGGTTGTTATTGCTTAACATCGCCCATGCAACACCTCAAAGATACTTTCAAGCACAAGGGCCGGCGCAGGCAGCTCATCGAAGAATTAGCCCAAATGGGCATTCAAGATCAGCGTATTTTAGCAGCTTTTGATGCCACACCCCGTCATTTTTTCCTAGACCTCGCCTTTGACGAGCAAGCCTACACCAACATGGCCTTCCAAATTGGCTCTGGTCAAACCATTTCACATCCTTACACCGTCGCTTTTCAGACTGAATTACTCCAGCTCGAAAAAGGCATGAAAGTGCTGGAAATTGGCACCGGATCCGGTTTCCAGACCTGCATTCTTTGTCAACTCGGTGCAAGAGTTTACTCAATTGAACGCCACCAGCCCTTGCACGCCAAAGCCAAGCAAATGCTCGACTTCTTTCGGCTCAACGCCAATTTGTCTTTTGGAGATGGTTACAAAGGCAACCGCGTATACGCACCCTACGACCGCATTCTGGTCACATGTGGCGCCCCTGAAATCCCTTCCGTCTTGCTCGAACAACTCAAAGTGGGTGGCCTCATGGTGATTCCAGTCGGGGAAGGCGCCGAGCAAAAAATGCTCTGTATCCACAAAACATCCGAAACGAGCTATAGCTCCGAAGAATTTGGTACTTTTAAATTCGTTCCGATGTTAGAACGCACTGTTAAATAACGATATGCAAGTTTTACTCATAGACGATGAACGCGCCATTCGCCGAGCGCTCCGAGAAATCCTAGAATTCGAGGGCTGTGTTGTAGAGGAAGCCGAAAACGGCACTCAAGCCCTGGACAAATTAAAAACGCAGTCCTACGATTTGATTTTTTCGGATATCAAAATGCCGCAAATGGATGGCCTTGAGTTACTCGATCAAATTTTGGCACTGGGTATTGAAACGCCCGTCATCATGATCTCTGGCCACGGCACTGTAGAAACAGCCGTTGGCGCCATCAAAAAAGGTGCTTTTGATTTCATTGAAAAGCCACTCGACCTCAATCGCATTCTTGTCCTCTTGCGCCAGGTCAAAGACCGCAATTTATTGGTACAAGAGACCAAGCAACTCAAGCAAGTTGTCAAAAAAATCAAAGGCTCAGCCATCATCGGCGACAGCCCAGAAATAGAAGCCATCAAGTCCATGATTGAGAAAGTAGCGCCGTCAGACGCGCGCGTGCTCATTACCGGAAGCAATGGCACCGGAAAAGAACTCGTAGCCCGTTCGCTGCACGAACTTTCTGTGCGCTGCAAAATGCCTTTTATTGAAGTCAATTGCGCCGCGATTCCAGCCGAACTCATCGAAAGTGAGCTTTTTGGACATGAAAAAGGTGCTTTTACGTCGGCCGTCAAAGACCGCAAAGGCAAGTTTGAATTGGCTTCTGGAGGTACGCTTTTCTTGGACGAAATCGGCGATATGTCTCTTACGGCTCAGGCCAAGGTACTGCGTGCCTTACAAGAAAACGTCATTCAGCGCGTTGGCGGCGAAAAAGACCTCAAAGTAGATTGCAGGGTACTGGCCGCTACCAATAAAGACCTCCGCGAAGAAATCAAAGCCGGGCGCTTTCGCGAAGATTTATACCATCGTTTGGCCGTCATCCTCATTCACGTGCCTTCGCTCAACGAGCGCAGGTCCGATATTCCGCAGCTTGTCGAGCACTTCATCAAACTGGTGTGCAACGAACACGGTATTGCCAAAAAAACCATTGATCCCGATGCGATTGAAGCACTTGCAGCCCTCAACTGGACAGGGAATATCAGAGAGTTGCGCAATATCATTGAGCGCTTAATTATCTTGTCTGATCAGTGTATCAAGGCAGTAGACGTGAAGCGCTATGCCAACCCAAGCCATTAATTCGTAAATTCAACCCAAATTTTCAGCATGAAACCGTCTTTCAAAACTTTCTTACCGCACCTTGTTGCCTTGGTTCTTTTTGTGGCCTTGCCTTCCATTTACTTTTCTCCGCTTTTTGATGGCTATGCGCTCAAGCAAAACGACATCCGTCAATTTCAAGGGATGTCTAAGGAAATATTTGATTACCGCCTTACCCACGACAACGAGCAGCCCTACTGGACCAACGCCATGTTCTCAGGCATGCCAGCGTATCAAATTTCTGTGGAGCAAAACGCCAATTGGCTCACCAAGGTAGATCAGCTCATCAAGTTCGGCTTGCCGCGTCCAGTCGGCATTCTCTTCATCTCGATGCTCGGTTTTTATATCTTGGGCCTATGCTTGCGCATCAATCCTTGGTTGGCAATGCTAGGCGCAGTTGGTTATGGTTTCTCGACCATTAACATTTTGTATTTGGGTGCAGGCCACATGTCTAAAGTCAATTCAATTGCCTATATGGCGCCTGCTTTGGGTGGCTTATTGCTCGCTTTCAGAGGTCGTTGGTTATTGGGGTCAGCTATTTTTGCGCTCTTTTTAGGTTTGAACATCACGGCCAATCACCTCCAAATGACCTACTATTTGGCCTTCATTTTAGGAGCAGTGGCAGTTGCTGAGGTTCTTCGCATGGTCTTGTCTAAAAGTTGGAAACCGCTTGGCCTGAGTTTGGCAGGTCTTGCGCTGGCTAGTATTTTGGCAGTGCTCGCCAATGCGGGCTTGCTTTTCAGTACTCAAGAATACAGCAAACTCACTACGCGCGGCACCTCCGAACTCACCATCAAACCTAAAGATGGTGGCTCCCAAGCCAAAGAAGGTCTCAACAAAGACTACATTTTAGAATACAACTACGGCAAACGCGAACTGCTTTCTCTCTACGCGCCAAACGCTAAAGGTGGTAAAGGCGACCTCATTGCCAATGATCCAGACGCCCTCGCCGATACCGACCCGACCTACGCCGAACAAGTTGGCCAAATGAATCACTACTGGGGTGGCCAGCGCATGAGCGGCGGCGCTTTCTATTTTGGCGTTGTGATGCTCGTATTTTTCATTCTCGGCTTACTTTTTGTCAAGGACGCCCTGCGCTGGCCTTTCTTAGCCCTGAGTATCCTCGTGCTATACTTGGCCTCCAATCAAATGAATGCCTTCAATGATTTCTTCATCCATCAATTTCCGATGTACAATAAATTCCGCGACTCCAAAATGCTGTTGGTCTTGTGGCAAATAATGGTACCAACCATGGGCTTGTTGTTCCTAGACAAATTGGTGCGCAACGAAGGCTTGCTCGGGCAAAAGAAATATTGGTATGGCGCAATGGGTGGCTTGTTGCTCATCGCTGTCGTGCTTGTAGCCAGCCCGAGTTTATCTGGCAGTTTCATGACATCCGAAGAACTCAAGCAATTTGCAGATGCGAGCAAACAAGCTAAAGATGCGAGCCAAACCGCATTTTACCAAGGTATGCGCCAAGCGGTGATCGATGCGCGCATCACCATTTACAAAGCAGACATGCAGCGCTCCTTGTTCTTGGTCATTTTGGCCTTGGGTGTGGTGGTGCTTTTCTTGCGCACCCAAATGAACCGCATGGCCATTATTGGTATCACTGGTATATTGGTGTTGGCCGATCAAATGAGCGTAGCCAAGCGCTACCTCAACAACGACGACAGCACGGGAACTTACGCAGCATATCAAACCCTAGACGAAGCGAGTGTGCCTTATCCGGTTTCTCCCGCAGACATGAGCATTTTAAAGCAGGAAAAACCTAATGCGGCACTCGCACAAAAGCTACTGAGCGCATACGCCGACTTTGATTACTACAAAAACCTCACTGATCAATCTACACTAAATGCTTATGCCGCATTTGGTGCGCTCAATTTATCGAGCAATTACCGCGTGCTCAATGTCAATGGAACCATGGCTGAAACCAACACGAGCTTCTTCCACAAGAGCCTAGGCGGTTACCACGGTGCCAAACTCAAGCGCTACCAAGAATTTGTCGACTTCCATTTCCCAGCGGCGGTTCAAGCCTTTAGTGCGGCTATTAATACGGCTAAAAACGAAAAGTTCAGGACAATGGCACTTCCTGCCGACATCAGTCAAGAGCAGGCACAGCAAATATTTGACACCCTGAGCGTTTCAAGCATAGCACTTGGCGCTGAGGCAGAATACCTGAATATGCTCAATACGAAGTATGTCATTCTTAAACCCAACCAGCCGGCCATCTTGAATACCAATGCAAATGGGCCTGCTTGGTTTATTTCAGACGTCAAAATGGTGAAAGACGCCAATCAAGAGATTCTAGCATCTGGTTCAAAAGCACTTTTGGATAGCAAGAAACAAGCGGTTGTGCATCAAGAATTCAAGTCGCAGCTCAATGGCTTAGGTCAAGATTCAAATGCGACTATTAAACTGTTGAACTACGATCCTACTGAATTGCGTTATGCATCCAATTCCAAGGCCAAGCAATTGGCTGTTTTCTCCGAGATATACTACCCAGCAGGTTGGAATTGTTACATAGATGGCAGAAAACCTGTAGCCAACCTGCGCGTCAATTATTTGTTGCGCGGTGTGGTGGTTCCGGCGGGCAAGCATGAAATTGTCTGGAAATTTGAACCTTTGAGCGTCCAATCTGGAAACACCCTTGCGAGTGTAGGTTCTGGTCTATTGTTGCTAGGCTTTCTACTAGCGCTATGGTTTACTTATAAGCACGCAATTCATCCAGCGCAAGCACCCCAAAATTAGTGTTGTGCCAAGCGCGCTTGAGCTGCTTATGGTCATAAAGTAAATAACTCGGAAACACGCCTTCTGCGGCAAGCATCCAGCGCGTTGCGTCTATGCCACTTTTGAGTGCAATGCGATTGTGTAGCTTTCGTCTAAATATTTTCATTGCCTCCGGATCTTCCGATACAAAATAATATACGATGTGCAATTTGGTGTTTTGCTCAGCCAAACGGTTCATGACCGCTGCTGTTTGTTCGCAATAAGGGCAGCCAGGCAAGACCACTACTGCCAGTGTTGTTCCGCCAGGGATATCTTCTGGAAGCATTTTGGGAGCATACGTTGTATTGAAAACATCCGGCTGATAGATCGGGTAAAAGAAAAAATACATGCTAAAGGGCATACTGCATACGAGCGAGAGTACAATGAGCTTGAGCCACAATCTCAACTTGATTTTCATCCAAATTTTGAACAAAAAGAAACCGAGTATCAGACAAATGATAAACGGGAGATACTTGGCAAGCGTCCAGCTCATGCCGATATCGAGTAGGAAATCTTCAAAAAGATTGGTCATGTCATTCTATGAACAAAGTGTTTCTAATAGCTGGTGCATTTTATTGGCAAGTTCGGCTCTGGAATAAGGCAAAAGCGTTTCTTTTCTGTTGGGCTTAACAGCACACATGTCCAAAACTTGTGGCCAAGGAACGGCCGTTTCGAACGGAACCATCAAGGTGCCTTCTTGTTCGTTTAAGATAGCAGCTGCATCGCCGTCTGCTGGGCCAATGGCCAAAATCGGTTGTTCACTCGCTAGATATTCGAATACCTTACCAGTAACGATACCCTTCTGACTTTTGACGTTGTTGAGTGGCAAAAGCAACAAGCTACAAGAAGCAAGTTCTTCAATCACTTTTTCATGCGGAACAAAAGTCTCGAAATGGGTGTAGGATGTCAAGTGAAAGCGCTCTAAATCGCTGAGTACACTTGCATCTAGTGCGCCAATCAGGCGAATGCGCAGCTGTTTTGCAAAGTTTGGATTTTGCTCAACAAAAGCAGCAAGGCTCGCCCAAAGTGCAGTGGGGTTGCGGTCTTTATTGATCGAACCAGTGTGAAGGATCGTAAAATGAGGGTCCGGTTGCTGCACAAAACTTTGAAAATCTGTTGGCGCAAAGCCGTTAGAGATCAGGTGAATAGGCCGTTGGGCTAGCTTTTCCATTTGTGTTTGCATGTCCCGACTTACCACCACGAGTTCGTCTGCTTCTCGGAAAATACTGTGCTCGAGGCGCTTGTGTAAGCCAAGGCCCCATTTGGTGAGTGGGAGCTGTTCAAACCAATCGATTTGCGTCCATGGGTCGCGAAAATCGGCAATCCAAGGGAGTTTGGTTTGGCGTTTAAGACCACGTGCAATAAGATGCAGTGAATGTGGTGGCCCTGTGGAGATGATTGCAGCTACAGGGTTTTCTTGGATGTATCTGTGCAAGAAGCGCACTGAGGGGCCAATCCAGGCCATTTTGGCGTCGGGGATAAAAATATTGGCACGCAACCACATGGCACCTTTTTGTAGCCAAGAAGTTTTGGACTTCGGGTTTTCTTGTAAAAAACCGGTGTGGAGTTGTTTGCCTTTTTTACCACTGAGGCTTTTGTAGGCGTTCGTGGGTTCCCAAATTTTGCGTTGGAGCACCGTTGTTTTGGGGCCAACTAGCGCACTGAGCTTAGGGTCTTGAACGGGTGCCTCTGGATTGAGTGGTGTGTAAATAATGGGTTCCCATCCTAATTCTTCAAGATACCTGCTAAAATGCAGCCAGCGTTGAACGCCAGTGCCGCCACTGGGAGGCCAGTAGTAGGTGAGGATCAGGATTTTATTATTCGCCACTCAGTTTATTTTGTAATGCTTGGAGCGCTGCTGCTAGGCCAGCAGGGTTTTTGCCGCCGGCAGTAGCAAAGGCAGCTTGCCCTCCGCCGCCACCCTGAATGAGAGGCGAAACTTCGCGGATCCATTGCGCGGCATTCCAGTCGTTTTGTGCGGCAAGTGCTTCGTCGATAATGACGGTGAGCCCGCA
>JACCDT010966538.1_pt1 | contig 46580 bp, 44 predicted proteins | sample 7446291 | NCBI WGS metagenome assembly JACCDT01 (sample SAMN15323446, study PRJNA562643) | freshwater metagenome | isolation source: river surface water | place: USA:Blue River Watershed | collected 2017-08-17
ATGGGAAAATTCTTATCCGCTTGCTTATGTTCGGTTCTATCCCTCAGCAAGGGATTCATTATGTTCCAGAAGGAACCGATCTTCTTTTCGGAATTCTCTATGCTGGTGGGTATGGAGATTCGACCAAGCTGACTGACATTACTATCCGGCGCAAAGGCATGCCGGAGCTGATCCACGTGGATCTCGAAAGCATCATCGAAGAAGGCGCCGCCATCCCCAAACTCAAAGACGGCGATATTATCAACCTGCCATTTAATTGGCGCCGCGATTACCAAGAGTTCATGTTCTTTACGAGTATTTTCTCTTCGCTGACAGGGTTGATCTTATCGATCGCTTTGTTGACCCGCTAGATCCCGTTTTTCCAACTCTCTACAATATCCGAACAGGCTGAGCGTAGGTCGCTTCTCGCAAAACCCGCTATATGCAAATGCCGGTAGCGGCGGATTTTTTCTCGCAAGGTAGGTGAGATGACCCCGAGCTGGAGCTTCTTTAGCAGCCAAAGGGCGCCCGGGAGTCTGTCTTTATGGGCTTCTGAGAAAAACGCATGATCCAAGAGGTGCTCGACTTCGGCAGACAGGAATTTGGAGTCGTTTAGCCAACTCGCTAGTACTTCGATGATCCCGCCGTTCAGGTGACTAGGCGGGAGTTCAAAGAGAGTTGTTTTGACCAAGTCCGCCAATTGCTCCAACGAGAAAGGCCTGACCGAGTAGGTCTTCAAGTCCCGAGTCAAATCCGGCTCGTTGAATTGAGAGGGTGCGTGAAACAAAACAGCGAAATATACATCCAACAGAAACTGTGGGTTTTGCCAGAAGTTCTGTACCAACCAGCTTGCCAAGCGCGCTGCCGCATACTCGACAGGTGTTTTATGGCGTTCCTTGGGGAGTGAGATTACGTGCTTTAGCAGTTCGAGTAACACAGGAAGTGATGACTCAGGAACTTGGAGGGCAAGAGCGCTGTCGAAGTTAATTTTGGGGAGCAACCGGGCTTTGAGTTCTAATGGAGTGGATGGAGCCAATACGAGTTCGATGGCGATGGGAGAAGCTTTTTCTGCTTTTGGTCGAGGGACAGGCCATCCCACTCGGCATCGCGCCAGGGTGAAGGGCTTGGCTCGCCGGGCCTCGTGGTGGGCAGTGGCCCGGAAAGGTTTTTGAAGAGCTCCGCGGGATTGCTCGTACCAGAGGGCGCTGAGCTATCGTTTGAGGTTCTTCGAGCTTGAGCTTCGCGCTCTCGGACGTCACTCCAAGGCGATGGGCGTCGGCTTGGACCGTAACCTGGACCGGGAAAAGCATGCGCCTCAGGCACAGCCAAGAGCGCGCAAAGAATAAGCGCGGTGGCTAGCGCAAAAAGGTGTTTTAGGTTCTTCATAGGTCCCCCTTCGTTGAAGAGTGTTCCGGTTAACACTCGGCAGAGGGGGAGTAAACAAGTTCTCCCAAAACAAAAAAGGGTTACCCGGAAACGGGTAACCCTTTTTGAAAGTGCGGCTTTGTCTTTTAGCGACAAAGCGAGCCCAGCATTACATCATGCCGCCCATGCCGCCCATTCCTCCCATGCCGCCCATTCCACCGGCACCGTGACCGTGGCCAGCGTGGGAGTCTTCGTCCTTTGGCTTTTCACTGATCATGGCTTCGGTAGTGAGCATGAGAGAAGCGATGCTTGCTGCGTTTTGGAGCGCGCAACGCGACACTTTGGTTGGGTCAATCACGCCTGCGGCAACGAGATCTTCATACTTCTCTGTCAGAGCATTGAAGCCGAAGTTAGTGCTCGTGTTGGTGCGGACTTTGTCCACCACAATCGAGCCTTCGAAGCCTGCGTTCTGGGCAATCTGTCGAAGAGGTTCTTCAATAGCCCGGCGAATAATGTTCGCGCCGAACTGTTGCTCCCCTGCGAGCTTGAGACCGTCGATAGCTTGTGCAGCGCGGATGTACGCTGTTCCACCACCGGGAAGAATGCCTTCTTCCACAGCAGCGCGAGTGGCGTGCAATGCATCTTCTACACGAGCTTTCTTTTCTTTCATTTCGACTTCAGTCGCTGCGCCCACATTGATGACAGCAACGCCACCAACGAGTTTAGCCAAACGCTCTTGAAGTTTTTCGCGATCGTAGTCCGAAGTCGTTTCTTCGACTTGAGCGCGCAGCGTTTTTACGCGAGCATCGATGTCTTTTTTGGAACCCAGACCGTCTACGATCGTGGTGTTTTCCTTGTCGATGGTAACGCGTTTAGCTTGGCCAAGAGACTCAAGACGCGCATTTTCCAGCTTCAGTCCGAGCTCTTCTGCAACGACTTCACCGCCCGTGAGGACAGCGATGTCTTTGAGCATGTCTTTGCGGCGGTCGCCAAAGCCAGGGGCCTTCACAGCAGCCACTTGGATGGTTCCACGTAGTTTATTGACCACCAAAGTAGCCAGCGCTTCTCCCTCTACGTCTTCTGCAATGATGACGAGAGGTCGGCCTGCTTGCACAACTTTTTCTAGCAGCGGCAAGAGGTCTTTCATGTTCGAGACTTTTTTGTCGTTGATCAAGATGTAAGGGTTTTCAAAGTGGCATTCCATCGTCTCTGGGTTCGTAACGAAGTACGGCGACAAGTAGCCACGATCGAACTGCATCCCTTCAACAACATCAAGAGTGGTTTCGGCTGTTTTGGATTCTTCAACCGTGATCACGCCCTCTTTTCCCACTTTAGCCATCGCTTCTGCAATGAGCTTACCGATAGTAGGATCGTTGTTAGCGGAAATAGTACCCACTTGAGCGATTTCTTTTTCGTCTTTGATGGGTTTGGACATCTTTTTCAGCTGTTCTGTTACTGCAATGACAGCTTGATCGATGCCGCGTTTGATTTCCATAGGGTTTTGGCCGTGAGTAACGACCTTGACGCCTTCGCGGAAAATAGCTTGAGCCAACACAGTTGCAGTCGTTGTTCCATCCCCAGCATCATCACTGGTTTTGCTGGCGACTTCGCGGACCATCTGAGCGCCCATGTTTTCGAACTTGTTTTCCAGTTCGACTTCTTTAGCCACTGTCACACCGTCTTTGGTGATGAGCGGGGCCCCGAAGGACTTCTCGATGACTACGTTGCGGCCTTTGGGTCCGAGGGTGATTTTCACGGCTTCTGCCAAAACATTCACACCTCGAAGAATGGCCGACCGGGCTTCTTCTTTAAATCGGATTTCTTTTGCCGACATATTTTATCTCCTTAAAAATTAATGAAAACGGATTAGGCGAGAACTCCGAGGATGTCCTCTTCCTTCATGATCAAATAATCCACACCGTCGATTTTGATTTCAGTTCCAGAATATTTTCCGAAAAGTACGCGGTCCCCTTTTTTCAGTTCCAAAGGAACGCTTTTTCCGTCTTCTAGAACTTTGCCGTTTCCGACAGCAATTACTTCGCCCTGCTGGGGCTTTTCTTTTGCGTTGTCGGGGATGATGATCCCACCCTTGGTTTTTTCTTCCTCATCGAACCGCTTTACGATTAGCCGGTCATGCAAAGGACGAATATTCATTTTTTATCTCCTCATCCTGGTTTTCTTAGCCCTTCCCACTTTAAGAAGGGCGTATTTCAAAAAAATCTGGCGCTGTTACTTATGGTAATTCGCCTATAAAAGTCAAGGTACTTGCCGATTTTTGGAGGACAAAAGCCATTATAACGATTCGATTTTATTAGCTTTCTGAGCTGCCACCTGATTTTGGTGAGTTTCCTCCTCCGCCTTTTTTATAGTCGGAAATGTACCAACCCGTCCCTTTGAGCTCAAAACTGCTCCGCGAAATAAGTTTAGTCACGGGGTCCCCGCAAGTGGGGCAGGCAGTGAGAGCTGGGTCTGAAAATTTTTGAATCATTTCAATAACTTTTTTGCATTTTGCGCATTCGTATTCGTATAAAGGCATAGCGATTCCTCGAATAATGCTCCAAGTTGGGAACGCTCGAATTTAAGTCAAGTGCACCAAGAAAGAAATTGGACTGGGTTGACTTCTTTTTGAGGGTTCCCATATTGCCGCCTGTGGAGGCAATAAGCAGATGGCTAAGATAATTGGAATTGATTTGGGAACGACCAACTCCTGCGTGGCAGTGATGGAAGGCGGGGAGACTAAGGTCATCGCCAACGAAGAAGGCGGCAGAACCACTCCTTCAGTGGTGGCATTCACCAAAGATGGTGAGAAACTTGTAGGGCAGGTTGCTAAACGCCAAGCCATCACTAACGCAGAGAACACTGTTTATTCTGCTAAGCGCTTTATGGGTCGCCGAGCCGATGAAGTCTCGAGCGAAGCCAAACTTGTTCCTTATAAGGTGGCCCCCGGAGACAAAGGGGAAGCGACCGTTGAGATTCGAGGCAAGAAGTATTCTCCCCCGGAAATATCGGCCCTTATTCTCCAAAAACTGAAAAAGTGTGCGGAAGACTATCTGGGCCATTCAGTTACGGAGGCGGTGATTACCGTCCCTGCCTATTTTAACGATGCCCAACGTCAGGCAACCAAAGATGCGGGAAAGATCGCAGGACTAGATGTTAAACGTATTATCAATGAACCGACAGCGGCCGCTCTGGCGTACGGTTTGGACAAGAAAAAAGAACAAAAAATTGCCGTTTACGATTTTGGGGGCGGAACTTTCGACGTCTCTATTTTGGATGTTGGAGACAACGTCGTCGAAGTGAAGTCTACGAACGGAGACACCCACTTAGGTGGAGATGATTTTGATCATCGAATTATTGATTGGCTAGTTGCCGAGTTCAAAAGAGATCAGGGAATTGATCTGAGTAAAGACAAAATGGCTTTGCAGCGTTTGAAAGAGGCGGCCGAAAAAGCAAAGATTGAACTTTCCTCCGCAATGGAAACCGAGATCAACTTGCCGTTTGTTACTGCGGATGCTTCGGGCCCTAAACATTTACAAGTAAAACTTTCGCGCAGCAAGTTTGAGCAGCTGGTGGACGATTTGATTGAGAAGTCTATTGAGCCTTGCCGAAAGGCGCTTCAGGACGCAGGTTTGTCGGCCTCTCAGATCGATGAAGTCGTTTTGGTTGGTGGAAGTACGCGTATTCCTAAAATCCAAGAAGCGGTTAAAAAGTTTTTTGGAAAAGAGCCCAATCGCAGTGTGAATCCGGATGAGGTTGTGGCAGTGGGCGCCGCGATTCAAGGGGGCGTTCTGACCGGTCAAGTTAAAGACTTGCTTCTGTTGGATGTCACTCCATTGTCTTTGGGTATCGAAACTCTGGGACATGTTTTCACCAAGTTGATCGAGCGCAACACGACCATTCCGACTCGAAAGAGTCAGGTTTTCTCCACTGCGGAAGACAATCAAACTACTGTGGAAATTCATGTTCTGCAGGGTGAGCGTGAAATGGCCTATGACAACCGGACGCTGGCACGCTTTCAACTCACAGGCATTCCTACCGCTCCGCGGGGAGTTCCCCAGGTGGAAGTTGCTTTTGATATTGATGCTAACGGGATTGTCCATGTGTCGGCGAAAGACTTGGCGAGTGGCAAGGAACAGTCGATCAAGATCACTGCGGGCAGCGGGCTAAGCGAGGAAGAAATCAAGCGCATGGTCAATGATGCGGAGAAGAACGCAGAAGAAGACAAGAAAAAACGCGAACGAGTTACTTTAAAGAACAACTTAGATAATTTGGTTTATAGCACCGAAAAACTGATGAAAGAGAATGGGGATAAGATCCCTGATGCTTCTAAGGCAGAGTTGGAAACGGCCCTTAAGGAAGCAAAAGAAGCGGTTACGGCCGATAACTTCGATCAGATGAAAACGCAGTTCGATAAGCTCACGGCGATTTCGCACAAGATGGCCGAAGAAATGTACAAGGCTGCTAAACCCTCTGACGCCGGCGGCGCTTCGGGGGGGGGACCAGGTAGTGACGCTGGTTCCGCTGGCGGCGGATCGAAGGCGGACGACGAGCCCATCGAAGCGGAGTTCCGCGAAGAAAAAGGCGGTTCGTAAAAAGCACCGTAGGCAGTGCGCCATGGGTAATGACGGACTTGTCATTCGATGGGCGGTCGTTTAAAAAATTGCCCATGTCTTATCGAATTACTCAGTTGCATGCCCGTGAAGTTTTGGATTCTCGAGGGAATCCTACCATTGAAGTAGAAGCGCGTCTTTCGGATGGAAGCGAAGGGAGGAGTATTGTTCCTTCGGGTGCTTCTACCGGAATTCATGAGGCACTAGAGCTTCGCGATGGGGACGCCACTCGCTATCTGGGTAAGGGCACTCTTAAAGCTGTTCGTAATGTCCGGGAAATTTTAGCCCCGCTGGTTTGCGAAAAGCCGATCGCGGATATCTCTACGCTAGATAAGTGGATGATCGACAAAGACGGCACCCACCAAAAATCTTCCTTGGGCGGGAATGCAATCCTCGGGGTATCGCTGGCTTTTGCTCATGCGGTAGCCCAGGCGGAAAAACTCCCGCTTTATGACGTCATTCGTCAGTGGATGGGGCGCAAACCGACAGAAATGGCGCTTCCCGTTCCTTTGATGAACATTATTAACGGCGGCGTACACGCCGATAACGGGCTGGCAATTCAAGAGTTCATGATAGTGCCTCACGGTTTCGAGCGCTTTTCGGAAGCGTTGCGCGCAGGGGCCGAAGTCTTTCACCACTTAAAGAAAATTCTTCATAAAAAAGGCCTGTCCACGGGAGTGGGTGACGAAGGGGGCTTTGCACCCGCGTTGACGTCCAATGAAAAAGCGCTGGAACTCATTTGTGATGCCGTAGCTTCTGCGGGGTATGAGCTCGGAAAACAGATCTCCCTAGCGCTCGATGTGGCGGCGAGTTCCTTCTATGATGCGCAGACGAAGCAGTACACGATGGCAGGTCAGAAGTGGGAAGGTCTGGACTTGGTCGAGTATTACAGCGGACTCGTCGAGAAGTTTCCCATCTTGAGTATTGAGGATGGTCTTGAAGAAGACGACTGGGCTGGTTGGAACGCGCTGACTACAAAAATCGGGAAGCGCACCCAGCTTGTAGGGGACGACCTTTTTGTGACTCAGGAGTCACGGTTAAAACGTGGCATTGAAGCCAAGACCGCAAACGCAATTCTCATCAAAGTGAATCAGGTGGGTACTTTATCTGAGACAATTCGGACCATGAACTTGGCTCGGGAAAATGGTTATCGAAGCGTCGTTTCTCACCGCTCGGGGGAAAGCGAAGACGTCACTATCGCCCATCTAGCAGTGGGCAGCGGGTGTGGCCAGATAAAGACAGGCTCAGCGAGTCGTTCGGAACGAATTGCCAAATACAACGAGTTGCTCCGAATTGAAGAACGAACCCGGGCTGCCGGAAACCCGCTCCCTTTTGCGAAGCTCTAGGTTGAAGCTATTTGATTCGGCGAAAGACTATTAATCGCCGATTGTGCTCGGTGTGGGGCAGCGTGTAGGGCTGATCTTTGACCAGCTCATAAGACTCTCCAAAACGCTTGAGGACGTCCTGCACCTCCTCATCTGCGTTGGGACCTTTCATAAAGATTAGCTCTCCGCCTGGGACAAGGCTGCCACTTGTTCTCAGCAGGGTTTTGTCGATAGTTTCCACTGCGCGCGTGATAGCTGCCTGCACCGGGGTGGTGAAGCTTTGGCTCACCACTCGGTGCTCAAAAACCTCAATGTCTTTGAGCCCCAGCTCGTGAATGACCTCGCGCAGGAACGCTACGCGCTTGGGTCGAGGTTCGGCGAGGATCATTTTCAATCCGGGATATCGAATTTTGAGTGGGATCCCAGGAAAGCCGGGCCCCGTTCCCACATCGACAATGGGGGAGGGAAGGCGCATAAGGTTCCCCACGATCAAACAGTCAACATAGTGCTTGATCACAATCGTCTCAAATCCAATCAAACGGGTGAGCTCGTTTCCCACATTGCGAAGTCTTAGCAGGTTGTGGTACCGCCACAGCTGTTTGATTTGCCCATCGTTCAGTCGGATACCGCTCTTGCGCAACAGCGCATCCATGGCTTGCATGGAAGGTGGACTCCCGGCTGGCTGGGCTTTGTGAGGCCTCTGCCAGGGTGCTGGTTTCTTGAATTGGGGACCACGTGGCTTGCGCATAAGGAACCCGGGGTTATAGCACAACCTATGCACCAGACAGAGAATTTACAGGTCCTTTACGAGGACAACCACCTAATCGCGGTGCTCAAACCCGCCGGGCTCCTGGTGCAAAGTGATCATAGTGGGGACTTTTGCCTTTTGGAGACAGTGAGGCAGTATTTGCGAGAAAAGTATCTCAAGCCTGGGGATGCGTTTGTGGGCTTATTGCACCGGCTGGATAGGCCGGTTTCTGGGGTAATTCTCTTTGCCAAAACGTCCAAGGGCGCGAGCCGCTTGTCCGATCAGATTCGGAGCCGAACTATTCGCAAAACTTACCTCGCTTTGGTTGAAGGGTGTCCGGCCCCTGCGGCAGGGACTTTGCGCCATTTTCACAGCGACGGAGAGACTGTTTCTGCTCCTGTGATTTTGAGGCAAGATGCCGCTCCCGGATTCAGGCCAGTCGAGCTGGGGTACCGCGTTTTGCGGTCGGGCAAAAGGCATTCTCTGGTGGAAGTCGATTTACGCACGGGGAAAAAGCACCAGATTCGTGCCCAGCTAGCAGCGGCAGGTTGTCCCATTGCGGGAGATGTTCGCTACGGAGCACGTTTGGAGTTTGACGAGAAGGGTATTGGGCTTTTGGCTTATTCGTTGGAGTTTGATCACCCGACGCGTGAGGAGCGGATTTTAGTCACCCATCCCGAAGATTCGACGCAAGTGTGGTCTGCGTGGTTATAGAACGTCTTCACCAAGCATGGCAGCGGCGGGAGCGGTACGTTGCTCAGCTGACTGCAGATAAGACCAATGCCTTTCGTTTTTTAGATGCAGATGACGATGGCATTCCTGGTTTGGTGATCGAATGTTTCGACCAAGTAGCCGTGTTTCAGGTGCATCAAGGAAAGTGGCACCACTCCGAAGCCGAATTGGAAATCGCGGCAAAGTGGTGTGCCGACCATCTGGGAATAAAACAGGTTTATCTCAAGTCGTTTGTATCGGATCGCACCTCGGCCGTGGCATCGGCTGAGGTGTTGAGTCCCAAACCATTCTGGGGTTCTGCTCCCTGTGCAGAAGTCGTTTCCATTCTAGAAAATGGTCTGGTTTTTGGGATTCGCCCCTACGCGGGATTGTCCGTGGGCTTGTTTCTGGACCAGCGAGATAATCGGCGGCAGATGACTGCAGATTTAAATTCAGAAGACACTGTCTTGAATTTGTTTTCCTATACATGCGGATTTTCGGTTTATGCGGCTAGTCGTGGGGCATCGACCACAAGCGTGGATGTTTCTGCGAAAGTGTTAAACTGGGGCAAGGAGAACTTTCTTGCCAATGGAATCAGCTTGGAAGGGCACCGGTTTTTTAGTGCTGATGCGCGCTATTTCCTGAGAGCGGCATTGAAACGCCAGGAAAATTACAGTCGCATTTTCTTGGATCCCCCGAGTTTTGCTCGCGGCAAAAAAGGCGAGCCTTTTTCTGTAAAGAGAGACTTGGGAGGCCTATTGAAGGCTTGCGCGGCTGTCTTATCGCCCAAAGGGACGATATTTGTGTCGACGAACTACGCTCAATGGGAGCAAGGGGATCTCGAGGGCGAAATAAAAAAAGCCCTTGGTTCCGTTCAGTACCTTTCGGTTCCGCCCGTTCCCAAGGACTTTAGAAGAAGTATTCTTTATTGTTGGATCAGGCCTCTGCAGCAGCAGAAGTAAGAGTCCGGCCTTTGCTCAGTTTCTTAACAGCCAAACGAACCAAAACCTTGCTGTTGCGCGCACCCGGAATGCCTCCTCTGATAAACAGGAGGTTTTCTTCGGGCTTTACATCAACGACGACCATGTTTTGGGAAGTCATTCGAACATCCCCCATGTGTCCCGGCATCCCCTTGTTTTTCATGATGCGGCCAGGGAATGTATTCGTTCCAGCCGAGCCTGGGTGACGGAAATACTCGTGAGTTCCGTGTGTGGCATCTTTTCCATGGAACCCGAAACGTTTGATTACGCCGGCAAAGCCGCGGCCTCGAGTGGTCCCGGTGACATCGACTTTATCGCCTTTTTGAAAAATGCCTGCCGAAAGACTTTGTCCCGCTTTAAGAGGGGCAATGTCATCCGCATCGTCCAAGCGAAGCTCTTGCAAAAAGCGTTTTGCGGGGGATGAGGCTTTTTTGAAGTGACCCGCTTTAGCTTTGGTCACGTTCTGAGGTTTCATTTCCCCAAAAGCCAACTGAACCGCGGTGTAACCGTCTTTGTCCTTCGTTTTTACCTGAGAGACCACACAACCTGTGGTGTCTACAACCGTGATGGGAATCAGCGAGCCCTTTTCGTCAAAAACCTGCGTCATCCCTACTTTGCGTCCAAGAATTCCAATTCTCATTCTGTTCTTCCTAAGTGAAATCTAAATGCCCCTGTTTATTACGGTACTTAGGTGCCGTGGGCAACCATTTTATTAGGGGAGTTAAGAGGAGTTATCAGCACGACAAAAAACAATATTAAATAAATAATATCAACAACATAAAAAAAATGAGCTGTTAACAAAAATTAAAATTATCGGGAGAGGGTGGCCCTTTCTCTTTGTCATCTGTCGCAGGCTGCCTCAATCTCGACCTATGGGTTGAGGTTTGCGTAAGGATTTCCGCGCACGGGGGTGCGCCGGATAATCCTCTCTTGGGGGAGGGGGCGTGGTCCGTCTGCGGGTGGCGTTTGTCTCCGTAGTACTCATAACTTTGCCAGTCATGGCTCAGTTCGGATTTTCCCCCCTGCTTGAACCTCCGGCAGACTTGTTTGCTGTCCGTCGTGCTAGTCCAGGACTTTCGTTTCAGTCAAAGCGTACCATCGAGTTCCCACAGCTGATTATTGAGAACAACGGACTTGGCTCGATCCGTGTGGCTTTCCCAGGGAGCCTTCCCCTGCGCGTGGAGACCATGCCCGAGGTTCCCTACCTTGAGCAAACCCTTCCGTTCATCCAGGGCGCTGAAGTAGAAGCTCTTTTAGATAACCCCCAGTTAGAATTGTCTCCCACAGGGATTCCCCTGGCCATGCAGGCGGAGACTTCGTTTTGGACCAAGGACTCCTCTTTTCGTCCGAAGGGGATTGGAGACTCTCGCTATTTCCCCGGAAAGTGGGTCGAAACGTACCGTACGGGAAATCAGTGGCGCATTCGGTTTTTTCCAGTGCAGTGGGACCGGCAATCCCACGCGCTCGTCTATCTAAAACAGGCGCACCTTCAAATTTACTCAAACGGCGGCGGTGAGCAGACTCCGTCGGGTACTTCGTCCGTTGCGGGGGTGATCTTGGTGCGACGCGGGGAACTTGAGTCGGCAAAACTTCTGCAGCGTTTTCAGAAGAAGAACTATGGCGTTGTCTCGGACATCGCGATTGTAGAAGATATTGCGCAGGACTCAAAAGAGTTGGGGGAGTCTGAGTACCCGGAGGGGTACACCGACCGCAAGTCTGCCGACGCCATTGTTCAAGCGTACGACTCGGCCACTGGAAAGGGTTTTGACTACTCTCTTGCAAGGAAAATTGCACAGTTCCTGCGCGACATCGCCGTCAAAAATAGTAGTTTAAAGTATGTCACTTTGCTGGGGGATGAACTAGCCGTTCCTCCCAGCTATTACTTTTCCATACAGGTAGGTACAGACAAGAAGTTTGGCGTTACTGATCAGTGTTACGTGGCAAAGAAGCTTTGCGCGGAACCGTTTTTGGCAGTGGGGCGTCTGCCGTTTCAGACAATCGACGAGATGCAGTCGTATCTGGCCAAAGTGCAAGCTTGGATAGCGTCTGCTGCCGGCGCTTCCAGTGAGATCTCACTTTTTGGTGGGAAAGCATTCAATGGACCGTTTTACATAGGTGAACTGGGGGCCTTGCGCGCATTGCCACACGACGCCGATTGGACTGGGGTGAGAAAGTTTTTTCGCACGAAACAGAACTATATGCGAAGTGAGGTTTTGGAGACCTTCTCCGGAAATCGCGACAGCCTTTTCGTTTATTCATTGGATCACGCGTTGGGCAATAGCTGGTTTGTTGAAAAAGAAATAATTGGATCCAAGGACATTCAAGCTCTGAAAGCAGCGGGACCCCAGGTCGCGCCAATGCTTTTTTCAAATGCCTGTGCTGGAGCGGCATACGATAGCGCTCTACTTAAGGGAGATCCTTTTGATGATATGAGCTTCGGGAGTGAATCGATTGGCGTGGCGTTGCTTCGGTCCCCAGCTGGTGTGGTGGGTTATTTTGGTGCGGCAAGAGCAGCTCTGGGGGCGCCCGTTTTCGAAATTGATGCCAGCGGAAATCTCTCGCTCAAAGATAGCAACCATGGACTCAAGTTGTTGGACAGCGCTCTGGAAGAGTACCGACGGAGCAGTGGTGCTCATCTAGGAGATTACGTGTTTTCAAGTCTCAGTCGCTACGCTACTGACCCCGCATCCAGTTTGGTCAAAGATCGCTATCGTTGGACCTATTTAAATGCGGTCCTGCTCGCCGATCCGGCAATGATTCTTCCGGTCAGAAAGAACAAGGAAGTGGTTTTTGATATCGCTAAGGCCGTGGATGTTATCGAGGTGGGGTTCAAGGGTTTTTTCCCAGCACTCCTTTTGTCCGAGACGGGCGGTGCCCAGTTGAGAGTTAATACAGCGACTAAGGTGGAAGCGACTCTGCTGGTGCAGAGCCCAGGGCTGCGTCTATCGGAAACCGAAGTTAGCCAGCAGGAACTCGGTCCTGGTGATTCCGATATTGCATTTGTCGACGAATTGGGAAGGCAGAACTACTTTTTGCGCTTAGAAAACTCGAACGGAGTTCCTGTGGAGCGCCAGGTTTGGTTTAGGACTCAGTAGCTACTAGTCCTCGGGCTTAAAGGTTCGAGACATTTTTTCCAGGTACTCGCGCTCCGTTTCGGAATCCTCGTCCTGGTCCATTTCAAGCTGTTCCATAGTTTGTTTAAACATCCCCTCGTCTTCAATCCCTGCTTTTATTTTTTCCAGGTAGTCTGCCGGATAGCGTTTGGAAAGTCGGTCCACGTAAGCGTTGAGGCGACGTTCCGCACGAAGCTTGTCTTCTTCTTTGATCTCGCGCCAGTTGGCCAAGTAATGCAAACGGCAGTAACCGTGGGAGACCGCCGGCTTGCGGCAGCCGCGCTGTTCGCACACGGGAGCCCTTTTTTTCTTTGGCTTTGCGGCCTTGGCCTGAGCCGGTTCGGCAGGACTGGCTGATTTTGGCGCTCTGTTCTTTTTCACGGTCCCATTCCTCATGACGCATATCGGCAGGAACGAGGAGGATGTTTAGAGAAATATGGTCTCAGGTGGGGGAGAGTACTGGTCTTACCGGCAAAAAAGCGGGGCGCTTCCAGCGAAGTGACGCTATCTCCATGAAATAATAAATAGTTTTGGCGAGATGTTCGCCCAAACGATAGCGGGGCAGGCGCTCGGGTTCACCCGCTTGAATTTCGAGGACGGCGCGCGGAGTCTGGAGGTAAGCGGCCAGTGCCATTCCCAAATTGATTTCTTCGAACCCCGATGGCAGCTGGCCTAATAGCTGTAGAGCCAAGTCTCTGCGGCATAGCCGCGTAGTGGAATTTGGGTCCACTAGATCGGCACCGAAAAGTAGGCGAATCCAGCGGTGCTGGAGCCAGAAAAGGGTCCGGTGAAGGCGGTTTCCTCGAAAGGCCTGGTGTCCGAGAATGAGGGGATAGCGATCGCGTAGACTCCAATATCGCCCGAATTCTTGGATGAACTCGGGTTGGGAGAGATCTACCTGAAACAAGTATTCTCCTCTAGCCAGCTCAAACGCTCTGCGTATCGCTCTGGAATTTCCGGAGCGGAGCTGGTGTGTCACCCTGACAAAGGGAAACTCCTTTCGAATGCGGTCCAGGATGCGCACGCTACCGTCGGTAGAGCCGTCATTGATGACCACGGCCTCGAAAGACTCTGCGAACTCGCTGACGGTTTGAAAGCATTTGCGAAGTGTCGGCTCGAGAGCTTCGGCCTGATTAAAGCAACTGACGATTATGGAGAGCTCCAGAGAAGTGCCCCCACGTTGTGCTGCGCCCATGCTAACGTCCTTTGAGGGCCCCAATAACCCCCTAATTTCATTCCAACTCTAACAGTATAGACAATGCTTTCCTTGAATTCACGGCTTTTAGCAGGTATTTTCGCCCCCAATTCTTAGGAGGTAGAAATGCGGGATACCAACGGCTCCGACTTTCTGTTGAGGGAGGGTCTGACGTTCGATGATGTTCTGCTTGTGCCCCGCTACTCCGAAGTAACCCCCCCTGAAGTGGAACTGCATTCTTTTCTCACTCCCTCCATTGCCTTAAGAGCGCCTATTTTATCGGCTGCAATGGATAAGGTTACCGAAAGTCGCACCGCGATTGCCATGGCGCGAGCGGGAGGGGTCGGTATCATTCATCGGAACCTGTCCGTCGAAAAACAAGCTTTTGAAGTAGAGAAGGTTAAAAAGAGTGAGAGCGGGATGATTTTAGATCCTGTCACTCTTCAGCCAACCCAAACCGTTTCTGAAGCACTCGCCTCGATGAAAAAGTTTGGAATATCGGGGTTGCCTATTACCGAGCATGGCAAGGTGATGGGAATCGTAACAAACCGCGATCTGCGTTTTGAGGAAAATCTCAAGCGGCCCATTTCTGAAGTAATGACCCCCTGGGATCGGTTGGTGACCGGCACCGAAAATATCCCGATGGAAGAAGCGGTGCGGTTGATGCACAAAAATCGCATCGAAAAACTTCCCATCGTGGACGCCGGACGTGTTTTGCGGGGACTGATCACTATCAAAGACATTGAAAAAACCATTTCTTTTCCCCACTCAAACCGAGACTCCAAAGGCAGACTGAGAGTCGGCGCGGCGGTGGGAACGGGTGCTGATGCCAAGATCCGAATTCAAGCCTTGCGCGCTGCCGGAGCAGACTTTGTGACGGTAGACACCGCCCATGGTGCTTCGAAAAACGTTTTAGAAGTAGTGCGATGGTCTAAACAAAACTTCCCAGAATTGCCCGTGCTAGCTGGAAACGTTGCCACGGCAGAAGGGGCGGAGTGCCTCTACGAAGCCGGAGCGGATGCCGTGAAAGTGGGGATGGGCGCCGGATCCATTTGCACTACTCGTGTCGTCGCAGGGATTGGAGTTCCACAGTTTACTGCAATCCTCGATTGCGCTCCGGTAGCGCGACGATTCAAGCGGATGCTCATTGCGGATGGCGGTGTTAAATATTCGGGCGATGTCATTAAAGCGCTGGCCGCGGGGGCGGATAGCGTGATGATCGGAAGTCTCTTTGCTGGTACCGATGAAGCGCCCGGCGAAACTGTGTTTTATCAAGGTCGGACCTACAAGAGTTATCGTGGCATGGGGTCGATCGACGCCATGAAAGAAGGAAGTCGGGATAGGTACGGCCAGGCGGATACCATCGCTGAGGAGCTTGTACCAGAGGGCATTGAGGGGATGGTTCCGTACCGAGGCGCCCTTTCCCAAGTGCTTTTTCAGCTTGTGGGTGGCGTGCGGGCTGGAATGGGATATCTGGGTTGTCGAAGCCTTCCAGAACTTAGGGAAAAAGCGCAGTTCATTCGAATTTCCCAGCAGGGACTCAAAGAATCGCACGTCCACGACGTATTTATTACAAAGGAAGCGCCGAATTACCGGCCTAACACCTAGCAACGATGAACCACTGCCCTTTATTGATCTTAGATTTTGGCTCGCAGTTCACTCAATTGATTGCGAGAGCAGTTCGTGGATTAGGTGTGTATTGCGAAATTGTTCCTTATAGCACCCCAGAATCCGATATCCGAAAAAGGTGCCCGCAGGCACTTATACTCTCCGGTGGTCCCTCAAGTGTTTCCGACAAGAAAGCTCCTAAGGTATTTAAGTCCATCTTGGAAATGGACATTCCTGTCTTAGGCATCTGCTACGGAATGCAGCTATTGTCGCAGCTCCATCAAGGAAAAGTCGTGAGTGGGAAAACTCGTGAGTATGGCTTTTCGGAGATCGAGATTTTGGAAGCGCACTCGCTTTTTGATGGGCTCAAAAAAGGAGAGAAGCACCAGGTTTGGATGAGCCATGGCGATAGTGTCGGCAAACTTCCCCCGGGAGCGACTCTATTGGCTAGGAGTTCAGGTTGCCCTGTCGCGGCCTTGAAAATGGGGCGACTGTACGCTGTTCAGTTTCATCCTGAGGTCTCTCATACCGTAATCGGCAAGCAGGTCCTTTCTAACTTTTTATTCAAAATCGCAGGGCTCCAGTCCAACTGGAAGATGGGGAACTTTTTTGAGGTGAAATCCAAAGAAATTTTGGAAAAAGTCGGGCCTCAAGCAGAAGTCATTGGCGGGATCAGTGGTGGTGTTGACTCCACTCTGCTCGCGGCTTTTTTGGGTAAAATACTGGGCAAGCGCTTTCACCCCGTGCTGATTGATAATGGGCTGCTTAGGAAAAACGAAGCGAAGGAAGTTGCCGAATTTCTCCGGGCTATCGGGGTCCCGCTTAGAGTCGTGGATGCGAGCAAGCTCTTTCTGAGTCGGCTTGCGAAGGTGACCGATCCAGAGAAGAAGCGCAAAATAATCGGCAAGACCTTTATCGAAGTATTTGAAAAAGAATGTAAGCGACTCAAAAAAGTGAAATTTCTTGCGCAAGGCACGCTCTATCCTGATGTTATCGAGAGTGTTTCGGTAAAAGGACCGAGCCACACTATAAAAACGCACCACAATGTGGGAGGGCTGCCCAAAAGGATGAAGCTGGGTTTGATAGAGCCATTCCGTGAACTATTTAAAGATGAAGTCCGCGCGTTGGGAAAAGAGCTCAAGGTGCCCGATAGCCTGTTGCAAAGACACCCGTTTCCTGGGCCGGGCCTTGCGGTGAGGATTTTGGGCGATATTACAAAGCAGCGTTTGCAGCTTTTGCGTGAGGCAGATTCTATTTTTACCGAAGAACTTAGGCGCACGCAATTGTACAACGAAATCTGGCAGGCCTTCGTTGTCTTGCTGCCTGTTCGAGCGGTTGGGGTGATGGGGGATGCTCGAACCTATGAATCAGTTGTGTCTCTTAGGGCAGTTACAAGCCGAGATGGAATGACAGCGGACTGGTACCATTTTGATAAAGAAGTGCTGACCAAGGTTTCCAGTCGAATCATCAACGAGGTTGCTGGGATTAATCGCGTTGTCTACGACGTGTCTTCTAAGCCCCCTGCGACTATCGAATGGGAATAGTCTAGTACTCGGTTCCCATTCGAGTGCGGGCTTCCCATAACTCAGGGAAAAAGCGCTTCTTGAGCGTGGTTTGCAAATAAGCAACACCCAGTGAGCCGCCCGTTCCAGGTTTTCGTCCGATCATGCGCTCGACCATTTGCACATGGCGAAAACGCCAGAGTTGGACCTGCTCGTCAAATCTGATCAAGCTTTCACAAACGGCGCGGATGGGGGAGTCAGAACGGTTTTCCAAATAGACTTCCAAAATAGCAGCGGGCGCCAAATCGGTGGTTTGGCAGAGGCCTTCAGACTGAAGCAGCTCGAAAAAGGTCTTGCGCAGAGTCGGTTTGTCCACGCGATCTTGGAGTCTGTCCTTCCATTCGGGGTTTAGCTCTCCAAACTTTTCATATTCCTTGGGATCAGCGCCACAAAGAATTTCCAGCTCTCTAAACTGCAGGCTTTGAAAGCCGCTCGCCGGGTTAAGATGGGAACGAAAACGGTTAAACTCAATAGGCGTCATCGTCTCCAGTATGTCTACTTGCTGGACAAGAATCCGAAAGATCTCATTCACTCTTTCGATTCGACGTAGCGCCTTGAGCATGTCGCTTTTCTGGAGACAAAGAACGACATCATCTAATTCAAAAAGAACCTGTTTGAACCAAAGCTCGTAAACTTGGTGGATAACAATGAAGAGCATTTCATCGTGGGCGACTGGCTTGGAAAGAGGTCTTTGCAGTTCGAGCAGCGGGCTGACTTTAAGGTAAGAAGAATAAGTGAGCTTTTTGTCTGTGCCTTCCCCCATGGATCCCCCTAAGCAGGAGGGGATTTCGGCTCAATAGAGTTCGTTTTCCCCCGCCCCATACTCTCTAGGATTGATATTGTACTTCTTGATCTTACGCAAGAGTGTATTCTTGGGGATGTTAGCAATCTCCGCGGTGAGATTTATTTTGCCGTGATTAGTTTTGAGCGCGCGCACAATAAACTCACGTTCAAAGGCCTGTTTGCCTTTTTCCCAATCCAATTCTGTCAGGCCTGTTTGTGCGGGGGGCGCCAAACGCCTACTTGTACGGCGAATGTAATCCGGAAGACTAAAAAAGGAAATCTGCTTGCCAGTTTCGACGACAAAAGCATGTTCTATTGCATTCTCTAGCTCGCGAATATTGCCTGGCCAGTGAAAGGATTCTAATGCCTGTAGAGCTTCTGGAGTGATGCCCTGCATTTGGGAAGTGTGTTCGTGATTAAATTTTTCAATGAAGTGATGCACTAGTGCTGGAATGTCTTCGCGCCGTTCACGCAGAGGCGGCAAAAAAATGGGCATGACGTTTAAGCGGTAGTAAAGATCCTCACGGAATTTGCCTTCGCGGATCGCTTTTTCGAGGTCACGGTTTGTTGCGGCTATGAGGCGAACGTCAGAGCGAATTTCACGGTTGGAGCCAACGGGAGTAAACGCGTGGTCTTGGAGCACGCGCAATAACTTTACTTGCGTGGGTAGACTCGTATCGCCGATTTCATCCAAAAACAGAGTTCCCTGATGAGCAAATTGAAACTTTCCTATCTTTCGCTGCTCAGCTCCGGTGAATGCGCCTTTCTCATGGCCGAACAGCTCGCTTTCGATAAGGTTTTCTGGGATGGCGGCACAGTTGATTGCGACGAAGGGCCCGTCTTTTCTGGGGCTATTGAAATGGATGGCTTTTGCGACCAACTCCTTGCCAGTGCCATTTTCACCCCGGATCAAAACTGATGTGTTTACGCGTGTGAGTCGCTCCACGACACTAAATACGCGCTTCATTCCACGGCTACTACCAACGCACTCCGGGCCATCTCCCGGTAGTTGCGGCGCGGAATAAGAAATTCTATGGATCATGTTTTGGGCCCGCTCGGCCTTGAGCACGACTTGCTTGAGCTGTTTTTCATCGACAGGTTTTTCTACATAGTCGAAAGCACCGTCGCGAATAGCTTCAATAGCGTCACGGATATTGCCATGGGCTGTGATCAGTACGACCGCTGTAGATACAAACTTTTCTCGAGCCTGTTGTAGGAACTGCAGCCCGTCCATTTCGGGCATTTTCACATCGCACAAGACAAGCGGGTATTCTCTTTCGGAGAGTGCCTGGAGCGCTTCGACCCCATTACTGGCCTCACGCACCTCGTAACCCTGATCCGTGAGGGCTTTCACAAGCTGCTGGCGCAGTTCTTTTTCATCATCAACGACTAAAATAGCGTACAAAAGACCCTCCAAACCGACTGAGTCGCCGACGCGTTCATACCAAACTTGGCAATGGGCTGCAAACGCGGGCTAGGGAGGAGAAGGCAGCCAGAAGCTCACGGTGGTTCCTTTGCCCGGTACACTCTGAATATCCAGGTGGCCCTGGTGAAGCTCGACGAAGTACTTGGCCAGGTAAAGGCCCAGTCCGGTTCCACTCGAGGTTTTGGCTGCGAGCTTGCTCCGGTAAAATTTACCGGTGACTCGGGGCAAATCTTCGGGATCTATGCCGATCCCCTGGTCTTGGACGAGTACGCGCACTCGTCCTGGTTCTTCGGCTGTGCGGATGAGAACTTCGGTTCCATTGCGACCGTATTTCACCGCGTTTTCGATTAAGTTAAGGATAATTTCCTGGATTAGTTGGGGGTCTCCTTCAATTGGAAACAAGGGTTCCAAGTCCAGAACGAATCGGATGTTTTTCTCCTCGGCTGAGAACTTCAAACGAGCAACCGCGAGATCTACCAATCGATTAATGTCCACAGGATCACGCTGAATTTCGAGAGACATCGATTCCATTTTGGTAACTTTTAGGATGTCGCCAATGAGGCGCCCCAGGTCGTCACTCGCACGGTCAATATTTTTCAGTGCTTCCTGCGATCTTGGACTGAAGCCCTCGTCCTCGGAAAGACCCATTTGTACGATGGCTTTGATTCGAGCAATGGGGGTTTTGAGATCGTGGCTAAACAGAGAAACAAAGTTGTTCTTAAATTCATCCAGTTCGCGCGCATATTCGCTTTCGCGTTTCGTGCGCCAAAAGTCTTCTTCTTGTTTTTTGACTTTGAAGCCCAGCAACAGCAAGTGGGCGCAGGCTAAAGTAAATAGTGGGTTTGCTAAGGCGATTGCGATCTTCCATTTTGCCAGTGCAATCCAACCAATACCCAGCCAAATAAAAGCCAAGCCGAGCAGAGCAACCCAAGCGGTGCTGAGAGGAAGATACAAAAGCACTCCCACGGCGATCCCGGCGGTAAAGAGAGAAAAAAGCACGGATACCCACATCGGAGTCACTGAAAAAAAGCGGTTTTGCCAAAGGCTTTCGAGAATATTGGCCTGAATTTCCAAGGGGGACATCAGGCCGTGGGGCGTTCTAGCGTAAAAGGACACCCCTCGCTCAATTCCCATCATTAGGATTTTTTCGTGGAAGAAACCTGGTGCCTGTTTCAATGCTTCAGCTTCAGTGAGCGTTGGGTAGCTGCCGGCGGGACCGCGAAAATCAAATGCGACTGGGAAGCTGAGTGCGGGCTGCAGTTTGGTGCCCACGAGGCGGTGATAAGATAACAGGGTTGGAGAGGGGAGTCCTCCTCCTTCTAAGTGGGCATGCCGAACAGTGCAGTCACTATCGGGCGTCGTATCCTCACGAAGCGCATCCTCGGAATAAAAAATCGCCAGTTTGGGCGATTCCTGAGCGAGTTTCTGAGTCAGAGAGGGTGGCGGTTCTTCGGACGATAGCTGCAGCAATACGATCGAAGTGGGAGCCAGATTCGGGCCTTTCAGACGCAACAAGACATCCCACAGAGGCTGATCCCAGCCGCTTAGGGGGACAAATGCCGAAGCAAAGCAAAGCGCGATACGAAGGGTGAGGGAGAAAAATGACACAGGGCGCAGCTTAGAGTGCTGCCGTCCCCCTGTCTAGAGACGGAAACCAAAATAGAATTCAATGCCGGTAAGGGTATTATCACCGCCCAAGCGGTTGATGGCCCACTTGATATCAACCATGAATGGGTTGAACTCAAACCCCCCACCAATCAACACGGTGGGCATGAAGATGAATTGCTCGGTAGCCACCGCGCTCTGGGCGCGGTACCAAAGGGCGCCACTAGCCCCAATACCTAATCCAAAGCTCACATTCTCAGACCAATGCCACATACGGCGTACCATGCCATCAAAACTAAAAACGTGGGTCGAGTTGAGTATGTACTTGTAGCCCACCATTCCGCGAAGCATCAAAGGGATGTTCTCATCTAGTTCGGAGTAGTCGTGATCAAAGTAGGCTCCAGCTTGGAAACCGAAGTCTTTGAAAAAATCTCCCGTGGGCGCAAAGTTGTTGTCCAGACGCGGCTCAATGTAAAAGTTACCACCGGCAGCGAACCCCACGTGAAAAACTCCAGCATCTGTGCGTGGAGAGTCATCGTTAAAATATTTTCGCGGCGCCTTTTTGGGTTTGGACGAGCGCGCGGGTTGAGCGTTGGTGGAAGGCGCGACATTAGATCCTGACCGAGGAGCGTTTTTGTCGGCGTAAGGATCTTCTTCGAGGTACTCATTGTTTTCACCAAAGACAGGGACATGGAGAAAGAAAGTCAGAACTGCCGCCGCAAACAGACCGCGTTGAATGCTGGGTGTCATGAAGAGTCCCTTTCTAGGTGTCTTAATAGGATAACGCCTAAAAAAAATCTTTGCAAAACAAAGCCCAGTGGATGGAAACGGTGAAGCCAGGTACGATCAATTCACATGGGCAAATTGGGGTGGGCGACGATATCGCGTGTCGGCATTGGGCTCGTCTGCTTGGCGAATACTTCTGTCTACGGCAAGTCGGGCTTCTCGCTAGATTTGGGTGCTTATGTAGATAATGTTTCCCAACGCCTATCGGCACCCGCCGGTTATTCGAGCAAAGTAAGCATGATTGCGGGATTGCTCCGCGCCCGGCCGATTTGGTCATTAGGCACTTCCGTTCAGATAGAACCTTCCTTTGCGCTCGTGATTCCCTGGCGAGCCAGCGCCGATGGGGCCACCAAAAAGTTTAACTCTTTCGTCGCAATAGATTTCGCTTTGCTCCCCGCCACTTGGTTAAAGTGGCGTGTGGGTACGGCAGTGCGGTGGAATGTCGTGTGGGGTCAAGGAGAATCTATTGAGCTAGATAACGGTACGGGCACAGCCACTTTTTATGCGCCTCCCGGATTGTCGAGTGCTTTTGGATTTTTGGTGCAGACGGGGCTTGAATTTCAAATCTCGAGCAATGTGTCCTTCGGATTGGAAGTTTGGGTGGCGCAGGTTATGAGCGCGCAGCGCCGCCGGTTTTCGGCGGTAACGTATTTGGGGTTCTCATTGTGATGCGGATTAAGGCCATTTTGTTTTTTTATGCGTGGCTTGGGCTAGCCCCTTCCACTTTTGGTTGGACACTGCAACAGGCGGGTCTTGGCGGCTGGGATGCCCATACTTTGACCATTCATTATAATTTGGCAGGGTGCTCAGTCGATGACGCGACTTTACTTGCGGTGATTGAAGAGGCTGTAGAAATCTGGAATGCATCCCAGGACTCCGGGCTGAACTTGGTGTTAAGTGATACTGAAAGTACCGGAACGGCAGCACAGGTCGTTGCGGGAACCGCTTCTCCCACGCCTTTGATTGTTTGTGATACGGCATTCTCTGCGAATCAGGGAGTAGATGGGGCAGTCATTCCGGGTCTAGCTCGTCCTGCAACCGCCGGGAATCGAATGGTATTTGCTGGAGTGGTTTTAAACTCCGAAGCCGGGATGGCAGCCAATATTCAAAATCTCACTAGCGCCAGATTGCTCGTCACGCTAACCCATGAGCTGGGCCACGCGTTGGGGCTGGGGCATAGTAGCGACCCCGATGCACTTATGTACTACAGCGTTAGCAACAAAACTTCGGCCCAGCTCACGCAAGATGATATGGATGGGATGGCGTATCTTTACCCCAGAAACGATTTTCAGTTTAGTCCATACGGTTGCGCTTCAGCGCACAAGTCTTTCAAACCACATCTCTCTACGGGATTTCCGGTGATGTTTTTGGTTTGGTTTAGTGTGTTAGCCGGATTGCCCGTTTTGCTAGGTCGACGCTTCAGATTTGAACGACTTCCTTGATTTCTGGAATGGCGTCTTTGAGTCGGGTTTCGACACCCATTTTCAAAGTGGCAACCGAATGGGAGCAGCTGCTACAAGCCCCGCGCATTTCCAAATAGACGATTCCATCTTCAAAACGATCAAAAGTAATATCTCCCCCATCCATCGCAACTGCTGGACGGATGTCCGTATCCAAAATTTCTCGGATCTTGCGTTCGATCTCCGACTGTTCTGCTGGAGCGGCACCGTCTTCGGAATAGTCTGCTGCAAAGATGGGCTCATTCGAACCCAGGTGGGTTTCCAGTGTCACGGGAACCTGCTCCGCAAGCACATCCCAGTCCCCCGCCGGGCCTTTGGTGATCGTCACAAACTGAGTGCCAATCAGAACCCCCTCGACTCCTGGTACATCGAAGAGTTTTTTTGCCAGCGGAGACTTTTCAGCCTTTTCCCGCCGGGTAAAATTGGCAGCGCCTTTTTCTTTGAGTTGACGATTCACGACAAACTTCAAGGTGTTCGGGTTGGGGGTAAATTCAAGGTTTACTGTAATAGGTTCCATTGATTGTCTCCGGCGCCATTCTTAACACAAATACCCGGCCTTTGGGGAGAGGCGAGGCACTGTGGAGTGCCAAGTTACCAATATCTATGGTTAATCAGCGACTTGATGCAACGCTCATGAGCCTGCGCTAGTTTGCCAGGCGTGTTTGTTTTTGCGGCATTGGTGCTGGGGGCTGAGACGCTTGCCCCAATTCAGGTAAAAGAATCCCGCCTCCCGGGAACTCCGGCCGCTTTGGTCTCCGAGTTTCAAGGTGAAGCCGTTACCCTGGATCCGCGCGGAGAAACGTCTTTGGTTCGGGTTCTGTCGCGTTCCACCTCTCTCTATGCGCTTCGTGCAGGCTCGGATAGCAGCCCGGCTCCGTTCTCAGTGCGAGGTCAAGATCCCACGCAGACGCGGTATTATCTCAATGGCGTCCCTTTGACGGACGCGCAATTCCATTCCTCTCCCGTGAGCTGGTTTCCTGCTGATGCGGTGGGTTCGGTGGATGTGTTTGCCGAGGGCACCCCCGCTCAGCTAGGAGGCGATGGTCTGGGGGGCGCTATTGCTTTGAATCTTTCGTCCCCACGTCAGGCTTCGACATGGGCCGGGGCGCGTTTGGGTTCTTTTGGGGCTCGTCGACTTTTTGCCAAAGCGTCTACTTCCAAGCCTTTGGGTTTTTCCCTTTTCGTGGAGGGGCAACTCGCTCGGGAAGACTACCCCTACCGCTATGATGGGGGCACGCCCTTGGTCGCTTCAGACGATACAACGGTGTTGCGGCAGCATAACGGGCAGCGCAGTTTTGCGGTGCTCCCTCAGCTGGAAATCAGACCAGGTGCGCATAGCCGGTTGGAGCTATTTGGTTTTCATACTTCGAGAAGCCACGAGGTTCCGGGTCCGACAGGGCTTCCCCTGCATGGACTGCTTGATATTCGATACTCACTAATGGGAGCTCGTTTTTCGTCACGCCAAATGGGGGTGGGAGATTGGAGTGTGCTCGGGTACGGATGGGCGCTGGGGCAGAATTTTAGTGCAGACCGTGAATTGAATGCGCTTCAGATCCAAAACTCGTCGAGTCAGGCTTACGGAGCCAGGTTTCATTTGGACCAAGAGTGGGGAGGTTTGGCGGTACAGTGGAGTGGGGGGATGCATGGCGATAAAGCTCTTTTGTCGACGAGCTATGAATCGCTTTCAGCCTCTAGAACACTCATCCCAATTGGACTCTCAGCCCAGTGGCAATGGGTACCTCAGCTGCGACTGAAGGCCGCGACATTGGTTCAAAGGGCGAGTTATCGCGGCCTATCTTCTCGAGAAGAGTGGGGAGCTTCTTTCCGTTTGGGAGCGGATTGGATTCCCACTTCCGCAGATCGAATACACGGATTGCTGGGGCATTTTTTTCGCTTTCCTTCGTTGGTGGAGTTGTACGGGTCCCCTGCTGCGTTGATTGCCAATCCCGGCTTAAAAAGTGAAAGGGCCTGGAAAGCGGAGCTGGGTTGGCAGAAGCGATGGGTGCCTTCGGATTCCTGGATGCAAAAAGCAGAGGCGTCTTTGATACTCTCGGCGGCTCTTGCCGATGAACTCATTACCTTAATTCCCAACTCCCAACAGAGTTACTCTGCCCAGAATACGGGTTCGAGTCTGATCTTGAGTCCAGAGGCGGGCCTTTTGATCGATGTTTCTCCGCTTCTCTTTCGACTCAATGGCACCGGTTTGTTTGCTCAGAATATCTCAGACAGTGCGATCTATTACGGCAAGCAGCTCCCGCTGCGACCTAGTTTTCGTTCCGGAGCCGAAGTCGAGTGGAGTCGCTCTCAGTGGAAGGTTGCGTATGCAATTCAAACCACCGGGCCACTTTTTATGGATGCTGCGAACACGAAACAAGTAGGAACCTATTGGGAACACAGCCTCTGGGGTTCTTGGCAAACCTCGGGTTTTGGAATGTGGCTTGTCGAATTGCGTAATATCACCGATTCCACCACGGTGGCGGGGAATGATTGGGGCTTTTTTCTCAATCAGAATTCAACCGGAGTGGCTGGATTTCCAGCCCCGGGTAGGAGAGTGTACTTAACATGGAAATACGAAATCTAATTTTTGTTGCGGCATTGGGGATCGCCGGTTGCAATACGAAAACTCGATTGGCTGAAGTTCCCACTGCTTTGCAATCGACGAGTTTGAACTCACTCTACGTGGTGTTGAGTGACTTTGCGACTGGGGGAGTGATTCGTCATGACCTGGTCCTGGCTCGCCAGTTGGGTGAGACTCTTCCGGCCCACTCAGATGCGCTGGCTAGGTGGGATCCGTTTGGTTTGCGTCTACTCGTGGTGAATCGCCTTGCAGGAAATCACCTGACTCTTGCGACGTCGGAACTCTCTGCACAGCTGAACCAAATCCCGTTTACCGAAGGGCTAAACCCACAAGATATTTTGCCCCTAAGCGCCCAGGACGCCTACGTGTCGCATTACCATTCTTCGCGCTTAGAGCGATGGAACTTGGAGCAAAAACAGTTAGTCGAGACTATAGATCTTTCCCCCTGGGCCGACGAAGACGGTTTTCCGGAGGCCTCTTTTATGACGTTTAATGGGCAGAAGGTTGCTCTCGCCCTACAGCAGTTGGACATACGAAGCTACCATCCATCAAAGGTGGGGACGCTTCTGGTTATCGATCCGGTTACTAACCGCGTGGACGAGGCCCTGAGCCACTCGCTGCGTTTCCCAAACCCGTTTACGGAGTTTAAGAGGTTTGAGGGCGATTTTTACTTGGGGTTGGCCGGTGTCATGGATCGCTCTCGGCCTGCTTACGACGGCGGAATCGAGCGGTTGGATGGGGTTACGTTTGCATCCAAAGGTATCGTAGTTCACGAAGGCGAATTAGGCGGAGATATTCTGGGATTTGAAATACTGTCGCCCACACAGGCTGTGGCTTTGGTCGCTTGTCCCCATACTGTGCTTGTGACTTGGAATCCAGAAACAGGGAAAAAAGGGCGTGTACTATTGGAGGGCGAAGGTTTTCAGTTTTCGCAGATATTATTGGATTCGACGCGAGACCTGTTTTATGTGACCGATCGTTCTGCAGCAGACCCACGTGTGCGCGTGTTTGATTTTGAGTTCCACGAGCACCAAGAGAAGAGCATTGGCTTGAAACTGCCACCGTTTTTTATGGTGTTGGCTCCTTAAGTTGGAGGCATTAGGGAGTGTTGCGCTGGCCAGCGCCGCGGAAAGAAATTTGAGGGGAAGCTTCAGTTTTTAGGATGAAGTCCCAACGTATGCGGACCAAACCGTCGGGATCTCTCATTCCTGCTGGAGGGTTGGGGAATGGAGAGGCTTGATTGAAAGCGTCCATGGCCGCGTCGTCTAGATCCGTGAATCCGCTGCTCGCGACACGCGTGATACGGGTGACTTTGCCACTTTCGTTAATGAGAACGATGAGCTGAGTAACAAGTTCAGTGTCGTTCATTTTCGCTCCGCGACTCCAGAGCACGGCGAGCTTTCGTTCGACATTGGGTTTCCAAAATTGCCGAAGCGTTTCTTTGATTCGATGGTAGTACGAATAAAATTTAAACTCCCGAGTGCTTAGGACTGTGCGATCGCCCTTGTTGATATCTTGCAAGCGATCGTCGGTGGCAGCTAAGGGACCTCCATCGCCGCCAAGTCCCAGATCTTTCAGAGAGAGAGATTTCCAGTTGCGTTTGACGCCTGCCTGTTTTTTTGAGCTGAGTGCTGGTTCGGATGCAATGGCATCAGAGGTAGGCGCAGCATCCGGTTCGCCCGTCGGTGGCGGGGTTTTCTCTTTCGAGAGTGAGTTCTTGATACCGGTTCCCTGTTTTTCCCTGAAATCATCTATCTGCGAAGCTTTGGTCTGTTGTTCCGCCGTTTGATTCTTTTCGCTGAGAATGTGCGCGTTGGGGTCGAGTTTATCGTTGTTGAGCTTTTCGGATTCTGCAACCTCAGGCTGTTTTGGTCGCACGGGCGGCGTTGGAACCGGGGCAGCTGAAGGAGGTACTTGAGTTATTTCGATGGGTCCGGCGTCTTCAATAACTCGGGGCTCATATTTCCGCATCCCACTCCACAGGAGGAGGGTGTGCACGACGAGCGATAGAATGAGAAACCACGCTCGCTTCAAACGCTACCTCTCGCTCGGTGTGTCAATGTGTAAGTATCGGAAACCCTGCGAGTTCCATTGTAGGACAAGTGGAGCGATTGCCAACCACCCTGCGCCATTTTCAGACAAGCCGTCATAACGGCCGTTTCGGCAAAATGTGTCAAAAAGTTGATGGGCTTTGATAGTGAGTTCGGCTTACGAAAAAGTCCGGTTGTATCGATAAGAACTGGACGGAGGATTTCTTGGTCAAGCATGTTCGAGAACTAGCGCGCCCAGCAAAAGCCGCATTGCGTTCTCAACAGATTCTCCTGATTTTGTACCGCTATGGCTTGGCCGGAACGCTTGGTTCGTTGGGCATTGAACTGGGCAGACGCGGATTGCGTACTGCGGGCGTATCAAAGGCTCCCGCTAAGCGCTTGGATGCTGCTTTTGGGAAAAATCTCGCCGCGATGCTCATTAAACTCGGGCCGACGTTCATCAAGCTGGGACAGATACTTGCCTCCAGAGCTGACCTTGTTGGAGAGCCAGTCGCCGAAGAGTTGAGAGTATTGTTCAACCAAGTGCCGCCGGTGAGTTTTGCATCTATAAAAAAAGTTTTGAAGAAAGAGCTTGGGGCCGAGACGCTTCATCGAGCTTTTCAATTTATTGATAAAAAGGCGCTGGCTGCTGCGAGTCTGAGCCAAACGCACCGTGCTGTCCTTAGCAATGGCGCCGCCGTGGTGCTGAAAGTACAGAAACCCGGAGTTGATAAGACGGTAGAGCTGGATCTTTTTCTGCTGGAAAAAGTCGTTAAGGGTGTTCATGCCCTGCATCCGAAGAGTGAATGGAAGAGAATGTTCTCCGACTTTAAGCAGGCAACTATGCTGGAGATAGATTATCTCCAGGAAGCCCGAAATATTGAGCGCTTTCAAAAAAACTACCGAAAAGTTTTCTCCACTTCCAATATTCGCTTTCCTAAGTATTACCCCGAACTGACGACACGCAGAGTGCTGACGCTCGAACCTATGTCGGGCCGCCCGGTCAAAGACCTCAAAAAAGGGAGTACCGTCGCGCGCCTTGTTGCAGAACAGAGTTTGGCGGCAGTGCTCGAACAGATCTTTGATCATGGTTTTTTTCACGCGGATCCTCATGCCGGAAATCTATTTTTCGAAGAGGATTCGGGGCAACTTGGGTTCATCGATCTGGGGTTAGTCGGACAGCTGAATCCCGAGGATAAGAGAAAATTTTTGAAAGTGATCTTAGCGGTGTTAAACCGTGATCAGGCAAAGCTCGCCAACGCTCTCTATGCTATGGCAGATCCCGGCCCGCGAGCAAATCTGCAGAAGTTTGAGCAGGAAATTGGGGTCCTTCTGGAGAATGCAAAGCGCCAAGGCATGGAGAAACTTAGGCTTGAGCCCCTTATTTCCAAATTGCTCCAGATCGCTGCCGGAAATGATCTGCGTATTCCCAATCGCTATGTGATGATGATCCGTAGCTGCCTGGTCGCCGAGGGGCTCGCGCGTTCATTGCACCCCCAGATTTCGATTTTCAAAACCGCCACACCTATTGTGGCCAAGAGTTTGATGCGGTCTTACAATCCGCTGATTTTTTTTAGACGTAGGTGAGTCTTCGCATTAGAATACGAGGTGGGGGCCTCCTATCCAAATGAACCCATCTCCAATTGAAAAGAGGTTTAGGTGAATACCTATTCATGGTTCAGTGGTGCGCTGCGCGTGGGATTGGTTGGCTTTTTCATCCTCGCTTTGCCTGTCTTGGCAGAAAAAGCAAAAACTTCTAAAGCCAGTCCTCCACCTAAAGCCGATGAGGCAAGTTTTCTGTACATGAAGGGGCGCCAACTTGTTTTGGACGGTGAGTATGAAAAGGCAACCCCTATTCTAGAAAAAGCGCTGGCTGGGGATCCGGAGAACGCGTTTATCAACCACCAGTTGGGTGACCTGTATCTGCGTGCGGGTAAGGTCGAACAAGCAGAGAGCTTGGCGCGCAAGGCCGTTCTCAAAGAGCCAAATAACGTCGAGTACCTGGCAACATTGGGGGGCGCTCTGGCCGCAGGGAGAAAGTTTGAAGAGGCAAAACAGCAGTATGCGCGTATTGCCGAGTTGGATCCAACCAATCCCAAGTCGCCACTTTTGATTGGAATTCTTGAGGCCGAAGGCGGAGATCTGGATGCGGGTATCCGGACGCTTTCAAAAGCGATTGACGATAGCGAAGATAATTTTATGGCCTACTTTTATCGGGCCAAGATTTACCTCGAGCTGGAAAAGCTGGATAAGGCTAAAGCCGATCTCGCCAAATGCCAGGCAATGCGCCCTAGTTTTGTTGAGGCGGGGACGGCGCTCGGACTCCTGCACGAGCGCTTGGGAGAAGAGGAAGAAGCTATTCAGGCCTATGGACAGATTCGAGGCAATGGCCGCTTCCGAAAACGTCTTGCCCAGCTCTATCTCCAACGCAGTGAGTTTGATAAGGCTCTGTCCGAGTTGTTGGAGTACGAACAAATCGAACCCGATGACTATACTTCAAAAGTAAAAGTGGGTTTGCTGTTCTTTGAACTCAAACGGTTCGACGAAGCGAAAGAGCGTTTCGGTTCCATTCTCAAAGACCATCCCGAAGCCGATAATGTCCGCTTCTATCTCGCAGCAGTACACGAAGAAGTTAAAGAGTATAGTAGTGCACTGAAACACTTTCAAAAAGTAACGAAAGATTCGAGTTTTTATAAAGAGGCCGTGTTGCATGTTGGTTTCATCTTCCGTGCTCTAGGCAAGAAGGAAGAGGGCATTGCGTTTGCCAAGAAGCAGATTAAGTCCTCACCCGATGCCGTCGAGTTCTACGATATGCTCGCTTCTTTCTTGGAGAGCAGCAAGAAGTACGCAGAAGCGATGGAGACTCTGAATCAGGGACTCAAGAGATTCCCCGCAGACGAAAAGCTCCTCTATTTTCAAGGAGCATTGCATGAACGCATGGGCAATCGGGCTAAAGCCATTGAGAATATGAAAACAATTCTCTCGTCGAATCCCAAAAATGCCCACGCTTTGAATTTCATCGGTTACACGTACACTGAGTCTGGAGAAAACCTAGAGGAAGCAGAAGAAAAAATTCGCCAAGCCATTGCGCTTCGTCCAGGAGATGGTTTTATCGAGGATTCTCTGGGGTGGCTGCTTTTCAAACGAGGCAAAGTGGATGAAGCGCTTGAGCATTTGGAAAAAGCCGCCAAGTTACAGCCAGAAGAGGCTATCATCCACGAGCACTTGGGCGATGTTTATTTTGAGAAGAAGCAGTTCACTTTGGCTGCCCAAAGCTACCAAAATGCGAAAAAGCTCAGCTCGGGCAAAGATACCGAACAAGTAAAAAAGATTGAGTCCAAAATTGCAAAATTGCCTGTGGAGCTCAGGGCGCCGAGCGAAGTGAGTAAGAAAAACTAATCACTCAAATAGCCCGCTGAGGGCACTCAGAACGATTCCAATCAAGAAGCATACTAAGCGCGGAATTTTTTCCTTGTTCTCTCGATGCAGCTCAGGGAGTAAGTCGCACGCACCGATATAGACAAAACTTCCCGCCGAAAGCGCTAGCAACGATCCCGTGACGCTGGGGAGGTGTTCGATCTCCAGGATGCCCAGCGACAAACCCAGGCCGATTGGGCCCGATAGAGAGACTCCCACTACGAAGAGTAGAATTTGCCGAGGACTTCGCTTTGCGAGTCGCAAAATGGAAGTCAGCGCAAAACCTGCGGGTAGCTTGTGAGAAAGTATCGCGAGCAGTATCAGGGGTGCGAGGCCGCTGATGTAGAGGGTAGAACCCAGCGCAAACCCTTCAAGCAACCCATGTACTGTTAGGCCCGCAAACGCCGCTACTCCAACAGTGTGGTAGTGGCACCCGTGCTCTTCACACGCGTGCACCATTACAAAGCGCTCCAAAATGAGCAAGAGTACGAATCCGCCCATCAACCAGTAGCCAAACTCATTTGGCGCCAGCGCTGCGGCTTCGGGGATCATGTGAATAAAAGCCATGCCCAGCAAAAGACCAGCTCCAAAGCTGATAGCGAGCTTCAGTTTTTTTTCGCTTTTCGCCGAGATAAACAGAGGCAGAAGCCCCCCCGCCAAAGATGCCAAGAAGATCAGCAGGGCGTACAAACCAGCTTTTAAGATCATATTGCGCGCTCGGGGGTTAAGAGAGTTTCTATCTGTTTCACTCTTTGATTCAGAGCCGTTTCTGCAAAAAACGCTCGGGCTAGGGGATCAGCGGTCGGTGGGGTAGCCAAAAACAAATGCCTGCAGGAAAAAGGCGCTTGATACGGGGCCCAGTCGGCGCGAGATTCCATTCGGCGATAAGCACCTGCGAGAAACAGCGGGTTTTGGGTAAGTTTTGCAGTTTGGGCATCAAGCAGTGATTCGTTGCAGGACGCCTTTAAGACATAAGCTGGAAAAAGTGTGATGGGGTAGAGGATCGCCTGTCGCAAGACCCGATGGAGAATGAGCGGCTCTTCGGGGCGCCGCATAGAATTTTTTTTGGAAAGCACCGCCTTGTCTAATACTTCAAAAAACTGGCAAAGCCAGGACTCATTATAGATTTCAAAAGTCTGTGCTTTGCACAGAACTCGACAAAGGACTGCGGCAAGCTGTCCGCGAGTGAGTTTTTCCAGCAGTCCGCGCGTTACCACCAGTCGGATGGCATGCCTCGAGAATCCAAATGCCCCAGCATTCAACCCATTGGACTCAATGATCATCAATTGGGGGGTGGGAATGCGAAGGCGTCGGCAGTATTCTCGCACAAGCCCATGGGCGATGGGGGCCTCGGCGAGGGTTAGGGGCTTGGCTTGGAGTTTGCGCGCAATGCGTTCGGTCGCATTCCAGCGCATGCCAATAGCAAGGATCGATGCAACGAGTACACCGGCGATCAGCCCCTGCGAGCCCCAAATGAGGCCGAGGGGAACGGCCAAACATAAGACGGTAAAGGAAAAGAAGGCCAGCCAGCGCAGTAAAACCAAGATTCGCATTCGGGCCCTTTCTCTTTGACACTGGTACCCAGTTTCGGATTTTATCCAAAGGGTCTAGGAAAGGCTAGTCAGAGCTCATGTCGCACAAGTCATTAATGGAGGCGCCTATCGTTTTTCGTGCGGACCCAGTCACGCACGAACATATTCAAGCCTTCGCTGGTGCCACTTCCTCGGAGCACTTTCAAGGGACACCCTTGACATTTCCGACGGTGTATCGCGCGGCAGAGTTCAAATGGATGGACCGTCTGAAAATCGACCTGCGCGGGTTGTTGCACACGGATCAAGAATATGAATACCTCGCTCCTTTGAGAGCTGGAGACGTGCCTACGGTTTCCACACGAGTGACCGATTTTCGGGAGCGTCGTGGAATTACGCTAGTCGTTTTGGAATCCGAAGTTCGATGTGAGGAAAAACTGGTCCTGATTGCTCGCTCATCCTTTGTCGTACGGTCTTCAGATGGGGGAACGGGAGCATGAGTTGGCAGGCTGGACAGGCGTTGAAGACGCTTACTAAACCACCCTTTACGGCGCAGCAGCTTAAGGACTACGCCGCCGCATCTTATGATCACAATCCCATTCACCTAGAAGAGGGTTTTGCTCAAGAAGCTGGGTTCCCTTCGGTTATCGTGCACGGGATGCTTTCGATGGCTTTTCTCGGAGATCATTTGCAGTTCAATTTTCCCCCTGGCCAGTACCGCGTGGCCAAACTTAAAGCACGCTTTCGCAAAGTGACTGTTCCAGGCGACATCTTAAGCTGCGAGGGCAAGATCAAGCGGGTGGATCCCGACGGCTGCATCCTGGTTACTCTGCTGACCCGAAATCAGCGGGGTGAGGTCACGACCGATGGCGAAGCAGAAGTGTATTTAAATTAAATGGTTAGAGCACACAGAGGGAGGCCTCTTTTCTTTGGGTGACGCGACGTGCTATAGGGGTCTTAATGACTCGTCGAAACCATTTAGTCCTTGTCCGTGGTGGCGCTTCGGAACTCGGTCCCATTTCTAGAATGGGTCTTTGGCGCCGGTTTCCTCAAACCTCCTCTAGAAAAGTGGCTTTTTTCCTTTTTGCCAAAGCACTTTTGATCGCGACGTTGCTTTATTTCGTTTTCGCTTAGATCAAACGCCAAACGGCGCGGCCGCCGTCTAGTTCCAAACGCTCGGTGCAGATGCGCTTGAGAACCTGAACGTAGGTGGCATGCTCTACCGGGAGTAGCCTGTGGATAAGGGAGTTCTCATCGTCACCGGGCAGAATATCAATTGAGCTTTGGGCCAGAATGGGCCCATCGTCGAGGCCTTCAGTCACCAAATGCACAGTGCAGCCGGTTTTGGTTACGCCCGCCTGAAGGGCTTGTCTTTGGGCATCGAGCCCGGGGAAATCCGGAAGCAGCGAAGGGTGAATGTTGAGAATTCGTCCTCGCCAGCGCTGAACAATAGGTTTTCCTAGCATCAACATATATCCCGCAAGACAGATCCAGTCGGGTTGGTAGGTCGCGATTTCTTTTTCCAGAGCGATTTCGTAGGCGGGTCTGTCCCATTTTCCGAGAGGAGTTTGAAACTTCCGTTTTCCTAGTACAGATACCGGGATTCCCAGCTCGCGTGCAGATTGCAGGACGGGGGCGTCGTCCTTGTTACAAATCAAACCTACAGGGATCGCCTGGGGGATGTCTTTGTTCAGAATCGCTTTAGCCAGTGCCGAGAAGTTGCTGCCTCTGCCCGAAGCCAGAAAAAGAATGCGGTTCAGTTTCATTCCCAAAGCACTTCGGGTTCGTTGGTCTGCGAGGCACCAGCCTCAATGATGCCGGTTTTCCAAGCAGAGATCCTTTTTTCTTGGGCGACCCGTATCAGGGTCTCCGACTGCGCTTCAGTGCACACTGCGAGCATGCCCACTCCACAATTAAATGTGGAGAGCATTTCTGTCGTCGATATTTGCGCGGTTTCTTGGATCCAATTAAAAAGAGGGGGGAACTTCCAGGCCGTTATTCGGGCGCGTACCCCCCGGGGCAACACACGGGGTAGGTTTTCGAACAAGCCACCACCGGTAAGGTGGGCTGCTGCATGGAGCTCTCGGCTCCAGTGCTGAGAATCCCTTCCCAAGGATTTAAACAGGGGGACATAGATCGTCGTGGGTTCCAGCAGGGTTTCTTGCCACGAGCGGGTCGAAAGAGGAGTTTGGTCATCGGGTTGCAAATTAGCGCGTTCGACAAGTTTACGTACGAGGGAGTAGCCGTTCGAGTGCAGGCCGGAGGAAGCCAGTGCGACAAGTGTGTCCCCGACTTGCACCCGTTCCGCACCTAGAATGTTCTCGCGGTCGGCCATGCCGACACAGAAACCCGCCAAGTCAAAATCGTCTCCCGAGTAAAGTCCAGGCATCTCCGCAGTTTCTCCACCTGCCAACGAACACTCAGAAAGTTCGCAGGCTCTCTGGATGCTGTGCAAGAGAGTGGTGAGTTGTTTGCTATCGAGTTTTCCGCAGGCGTAGTAGTCCAAAAACAGTAGTGGGTTGGCCCCGACACAGAGCAGGTCATTTACGTTCATGGCGACTAAGTCGGCTCCCAAGCCCTCCAGAAGCCCCCAATCGGCCGCTAGTTTGGCTTTGGTTCCAACTCCATCACAACAGGTGACTAGGACGGGATCTGGGTATTTTTGAACCAAGTCTTTGAGAGAGTAGCAGGAGGCGAAAGGGCCTATACCGCTCAAGAGAGCCTTGTCTCGGGGGCGGGTTTTGAGGTGTTGGCCAAAATCTTTGAGGATATTGGCGGCCTTTTCCGGATCGACTCCCGATTGGCGGTAATTAATGCTATTCAAGCCTAGTGTCTCCTGGCGTGGGGGGCTTCAGGCCCGGCATCTTAGCCTGGCTTGCAAAGATTTCAATCCTTTAGCGAGCCGGATTCGACGTTTTCCCTTGACGCCACACGCTGTGGTTTTTAGATTGTCCGCTTTACGGAGACGACCGTGCAGAACTCGATTATCGAAAAGATCAATAAAGCCCAGGAAAAGAAGCGCCCCAGTTTTCAGGTGGGCGATAAAGTCAGTGTTTCCGTACGGTTAAAAGAAGGCGACAAAGAGCGTATCCAGATTTTTCGCGGAGTGGTGGTAGTAAAGCAGCCTAAATCTGGACAAGGGCCTGGGGCGACCTTCACAGTCCGGAAGATCTCCGCTGGGGTAGGGGTGGAGCGAATTTTCCCCATCCATTCGCCAGTTATCGAAAAAATCGAAGTCGAATCGTCTAGCGATGTGCGGCGTTCTCGTTTGTATTTCTTGCGCCGCCTGACCGGCAAAAAAGCCCGATTGAAAGAGTCTGAGCGCTTTGGCGATGCGATTGCGGTGGAAACTCCTGCGGTGACCCCGGAAGACGTGGCTCCCGCGGCCGAGGCCCCGACAGCTTAAAAACTCATTAAATTTCCCATTCGTCGGTTTTTCAACTTGTCCCACACCAAGACGGAATTTGAACAAGAGTGCTTTGCCCTAGGGCACCGCTTTGTTGCGGGCGTTGACGAAGTGGGTATGGGTTGCCTTGCGGGCCCCGTGATTGCGGCTGCAGTTCTATTGCACCCAGAAGACATTCCCTCTGGAATAGACGATTCCAAAAAACTCACCCCTAAAAAGCGTGAGGCTCTAGACTTGCTTATTCGAGAAAAAGCGCTGTGTTTTTCTATTGGTGAGGCGAGTGTGGAGGAGATCGACTCGTTGAACATTTTCCATGCTGCCAAACTAGCCATGGTCCGAGCGGTGCAAGGTTTGGCTCAAGCTCCTGATTTTCTTTTGGTGGATGGAAAATTTCCTCTGCCAATGAAACTTCCTCAAAAATGCATCGTAAAGGGGGACTCGCTTTCGGTCTCCATTGGTGCGGCATCCATTCTGGCGAAAGTGCATCGGGACCGTTTGATGCGGGAGATGGACTCTGCCTATCCTGGCTACTCTTTTGCAGATCACAAAGGGTATGGCAGCGTGGTTCATCGAAAAGCGCTTCAAGAAAAAGGGAGCACCCCAATCCACCGAAAGAGTTTCTCGTGGACGCCAGTATGAGGCCTTTGCGGCGGCGGTAGCGCAGGGGATGGGTTACCGGGTGTTGGCGAAGAATTTTCGCCTAGGACACTTGGAGGGGGATCTGCTTCTTCAGGCGCCGAAGCAGTTGCTCCTGTGGGAAGTTCGAGGGCGTTCTGGAAAGTCCTATCCACCGTCTCAGTCGATAACTAGACGAAAGTTGCAAAACTTGCGGACTCTCGCCCGGACGGTGCATGCGGTCAGTCGACAAACAGTGCGTGTGCAGCTTTTCGAATGGCGTGGCTCGATTCAGAGCCACGAATGGAGGTTGTTTGATATCGAACTGGAGTAGTCAGTTCGCGATGGTTTTGCGGCGCCTCGGTTTCTCGAGTAACTGCTCGATGGTGGTAAAGCTCGCCATGGCCTGGCTTTCGTCGTCGAAGATTTGAAAGGGGTTCCGAGCGGTCTGTAGGGCGCGGAACATTTTGGTGAATTCCGAAGACAGGTTGCACAGCTTTGGTTTTGCGGGAGCGGTGTTGAGTTTTTTTACGGCCTTGATGAATTGGCTGATTCCGCTGGAGCCGACAAAGCGTAGCTTTGCGAGGTTGAAGATAACTTGGCTGGACCGTGCGTCCTGAAGCAGATCCCAAGCTGTTTCCTGAAAAACCCGGGTGGCTTCGAAGTCAAGATGCCCTTCTAGGTCCACGACGGTGATATCCCCTTGGCGACGAGTCTGAATTTTCATGGAATTTCTCCCCTAAAGGCTAGGCTTTCATTATAGCTTAAGTATGAACCAATCAGAACTCTACGTCGTTGCCACGCCGCTCGGGAATAAGGGAGATATCACGCTTCGCGCCATGGAGTGCTTGCGTGAGGCTAAATGGATCTTTGCCGAGGACACTCGAGAAACACTTAAGCTGCTCGAATTATGTGCGATTCCGGCTGCGGGCAAGAGGTTGCACTCATATGCTAACCATAATTTAAAAAAGGCGACTGCAATCGCGGTGGAAAAACTACAAGCCGGGGAATCGATCGTTTTGGTGACCGATCGGGGGACCCCGGGGGTTTCGGATCCGGGTGCGTTGTTGGTAGCTGCCGCCCGCGAAGCCGGTGTGAAAATAGTCCCTGTACCGGGAGCATCGGCGGTGACCGCGTTGGTGTCGGTCAGCGGAAGCAAAGAGAGTGGGTTTGTTTTCTGGGGTTTTTTTCCAAGAGAAAGCAAAGCTCAGCAGGAGCTTTCTAAAAGAATCCAGGGGATGGGGTTGCCAGTGTGTTTTTATGAGTCCGCGCGCCGAATCCGCGAGACGGCGGGTATTTTAAAGGAGGCATTTCCGACGGGAAGGATACTGATTGGCCGTGAGATGACCAAGCATTTTGAGCAGCTGGAGTGGTTTGATTTAGCCGATTTGGACTTGGGACGTCTTCCAGAACAAGGCGAGTATACATTCTTGCTAGAGCCCGGAGAGTTCGACGCATTGCCTGACTGGGCAGAACAAGTGCGGTGGCGCGCGGCTTCGGACCGGGATTGGTCAAAGTTTGTGGCGGAAAGACACGGAACCACCGCAAAAGAAGTGTATAACGCCCTGCAAAAACTCAAGTCTGACCACGCATCAAGGGAATAGGGGGGAACTCCGATAAGTGAAGGGTGAAACCTACACACTTTCTGCTTCTGAGTGTATTGCTCGAGGTCTCAGCCTGGGCGGCTAATGGCGCGATTGTGCACGCGGCGCGCCGATTGAGAATGTCTTACACCGAACCCCTCCCGGCAAAAGAGTTTCATGTCAATTTGGGCGTTCGACACGGAGTGAAGGTCGGAGATCAGCTCACTGTAATGCGTAATAGGACGATATTGGACTATGTCGGCGACTCGAACATTCACGTGACGCAGATCCCACTCGGCACGCTTGAGGTGATCGCTGTCGCTGATTCGGCCTGCATTGCTTTGGAACGCAGCGTGGAAAAAACGGCGACGCTTGCTGTTATTGCGTACCCCAGCTTTATGGTGGGGGATGAGGTTTTGGCTAAAACCGGTTTGCCTTTGAGTTCCCCTATTCCTTAAAATGAAATTAGGCGGGATGCAAAACACACTTCTACTCAATGCTGGCTATGAGCCCCTACGCATCATTGGATGGCAGCGCGCTTTTGTCTTACTTTTTCAAGGTAAAGTAGAAATTCTAGAAGAATATTCGGTGTCCATTCGCACGCCGAGCCGAGAGTTCGTGGTACCTGCAGTGGTGCGTCTAAATCGCTGGGTGAACCTAAAGCGGCAATCTCCGATCATTCGCTTTTCAAGAGCCAATGTGTATTTACGCGATGAGCACCGGTGTCAGTACTGCTCTGTAAAGTTCACTGAGCGCGAGCTCACTCTGGACCATGTGCTGCCTGTGGTCAGAGGGGGACGTAAAACCTGGGAGAATATCGTTGCGGCGTGCATGCGGTGCAACCAACGCAAGAGTGACCGTCGTCCGGAAGAAGTGGGCATGAAACTGCTCCGCTTGCCTCAGGCTCCTAAAATGCTTCCTGGAATGTCGGTAGCGGTGCGGACTAAAGGGCACCCAGACATCTGGGAGCCATACCTGCGACTGGCATTGCCTAACCAATCGACGTCAAAAGGCTCTTAATCCTGTCTTTGGGCTGATTGCCCACGAGCTCGTTCACTTTTTTGCCATTCTGAAACAAGATCAAGGTCGGGATGCCACGAATGCCAAACTGCTGCGCGATCGCGCGAGATTCGTCGACATTTACCTTAGCGAAGCGAACCTTTCCCTGAAACTCCTGTGCCAGTTCCTCGATGACCGGGGCGAGCGCGCGGCAGGGGTGGCACCATTCTGCCCAGAAATCCACCAGGATTGGAGTGGCGTCTTTTTCAACGCTGGCGCTAAAAGTAGATTCATTCAGTGGAGTGACAAAGTTTCCCATCGATACCCTCGCAAGACAAAGACCGATTATTACTAACGTGTGACTTCCCAGTCAATCGGGGCGTGTCCCCATTTCTGCAGCAAGGCGTTAGCTTTGGAAAATGGCTTGCTCCCAAAAAAACCATTGAACGCTGACAGTGGGGATGGGTGTGCAGATTCGATGATGGCGTGTTGCCGGCCGGTGATGAGTAACTTTTTCTTTCGCGCCGGGCCTCCCCAAAGAATGAAGACAAGAGGTTCTTGGCGCTGGTTGAGCAGAGTGATTATGCGATCGGTAAAAACTTCCCAACCGCGATCTTTGTGCGAGTGAGCTTGGCTCTGGCGGACGGTGAGCACGGTATTGAGGAGTAAAACCCCCTGTTCCACCCAATGCGAGAGTTCAGACGCGTGGGGGTCGACTTTTTTGCCGAGGTCATTTTCGATTTCTTTAAAAATATTCTTCAGACTGGGGGGTTTGGGTTTTAGTTCGTTAGGAACCGCAAAACTCAAGCCGACTGCTTGCCCCGCTCCGTGGTAAGGGTCCTGGCCTAGGATAACCACTCGTACGCGATCGTAGTCCAAGGCCTGAAGCGCGCGTAGGATGCGATCTTGCGATGGGAAAATCTGCTGACCGTGGCGGTATTCGGATCTCAAAAACAGGGTTAATTTGTGAAAGTACTCTTTAGACGCTTCTTCTTCGAGAAGCGCCTTCCAATGGGGCGGCAGATTTTGGGGGAAGCGTGTTCCCGTTTGAAGTTCACCCATTCCGGCTAGTTATAACGCGGAATTTAGCGAATGCACGTGATAGATTTGCACACGTCTTGGCCGACTTTGATGTTCTTGGCCTTTTCGAAACACTCTAAGGTGCTACCGTTTACTTTCATATCGGCGACACAGCTCGTTTGCTTGTTGGAACCTGAGTCCTTCGTGTGAGCGGAAGCTCGGGCGTACCCGCCGGCTCGGCAGTATTTGTCTGCCAGAGATTGGCTGCAAAATTGGATTAGGCATGCTCCGCATCGAGGAGGCTGTTCGGTAACTTCTTCGTAGATGACGGTCTGTATAGAACAGGTGCCAGTGCCACCGGGGCCGGTAACGCTTCCTGCTATTGTGTTGTTCCCAACCGGCAGGCCAATGCTCCTTGTACCTCCGGTTGGACCGAAGACAGCGCCAAGAAGGGAAGTGCTGGTTGCGCTCCCGCTTGTTACCGAAAGCGTATAGCTGATTGAAGTTCCAAAAGGCTGGTTGTCTGCCGAGGCGACTATTGAGCAAGTGGGTGCGTTCGGAGGTACGACATTGACAATAGTAGAACATTCAACAGGTGTGGACGAGTTCAGTGGGAGTACCTGTCCAACGTAGAGATGATTTATTGCGACCAATGGTTCAAATTCTTTTGTCTGCCCGCTAGCCGTTATCAGGTGCTTGGTAGTGTAGGTGGGCGTCACTGGTTCCAAAATCTGCGCACCGCTGACGGAGCCTGTCACATTCATGGTTACTGAAACCTTTTGTCCGAGAGTAATGGATTTTGCGGACGACGTGAGCGTGCAACCCGGCGCTTGGGACACGGTAACCGGAGTCACCAAGGTCAAAGTGTTGGTGCTTGTGGGGTTGGCAGCGTCAGCCAGAGTGACCTTTACGTTGAGCTCCCCGGTGTTTTGAACCTTTGCGGTGATCGGTGAAACCGATCCAGAGTTCGGTGTAGCAGAGATAAAAACCGGGCTGTTGTTCTGATCCACAGCCGCGACACCTCGAATGGTGAAATTGCACTGGCTATCCGACGTGGTCCCACTGTTGGTGATGCCCAGTTGGAACTGAGCGCTGTTTTGCCAGGGGTTGAGCACCACGTTGTTGGGCATGGCGCTGAGTGCGCAGCCTGCAAGCGCCGTGGAAGCAGTGCCTCCCACATTGAAAGTCGTTGGGGAATAAAGAGTGATTTGCGTGCCGCTGGAGGTGGATACTAGTACGGATTCAACCACTGAGTTTTGAGCGGTCGAATAGGTAGTCGTAAAAGTCGTAGTTTGGCTAAAACCTGTTCCGCCGACAATGACTCCGTTGCGAGTGGCAGTATAAGAGCCAGCACAGGACATGGTGATCGTCCACACCACCGATTGGTTCAGTGCAACGTTGAGTGTGCCGGAAGCTGGGGTGGCTGGAGAGAGCAATGTGAGTGTGCCAGTGGGATTGGTGCATGCCGAGGCACTGTTGTTGTTATTGTTGTTGTTCGTGTAGCTATCGTAGGCCAGCGGTGAGGTTTGCGTGCACGCAGTGAGAAATGCGGTCAGCGCAAAGGCGAAGAGCTTAGTGTGTTTGTGGTTCATACCCCATCCCCTTTAGATCGTGTGACACTTTGAATAGAAGCAAAAGGCGTTCCGAGAATCCTGCCCGGGCCCATAAACGCGGGGACAGACCACCGAAGTACCTGGTTTATCTACCGAATCGCAAAGCGGTTTCTAGGATCTGTCGAGTTTTTGAACACCCGAGAACCCCCTAAACAAGCGACGAAGTTTTGGACGAACGCCTGAATCTTAGGCAGTTGTTCTCACTACCAATCGGTCGGGAGGTGTTCTGACTCTCGCGTTAAACTTCTCGGTTTCGCTTAAAGCTTTGCCCGTCTGAGACGTAATTGCGGTGCGATTTTTTCTTGGAAAGCGCTTGACGCGGTTTTGAGGGGCGGGAGTTCGTTGTTCGATAATCCGGTCGGAAAATACGGTGAGGTGCGCGACATTGAGCGCTAGTTTCACCAATGCAGGCAAAGGTTCATTTTTCTCGTTTCCCATTTTCCTCGCACTTCACGGCCACTTCTATCGACTTAAAAAAACCATGGTAGGGTCTTTGTTGAAAGGCCTCCAAACCAGACGGAGTGGCCCAGGAAAAAAAGCGCATGGCGCTACCTGCAGAGTTAGAACATGCTGTTTACTTGCGCGATCAAGGCCAGTGTGCGTTCGAGCACTTGAGATATGGCCGGTGTGAGAGTCGGGTATGGTTGCAAGTGCATCACCGGGTACCTGTAAGCCGCGGAGGACAGAACCGTCTAGAAAACCTGCAGACACTTTGCACCGCGCATCATCGGATGCAGCACAAAAAGCACCCGTCTGAGACGGGTAAACTGTCGGGAGTAAAATCGAAAAGGTAGCGCGTACCGGAGTCGCAGCTAGTGCGTAATCGGTTTAATCTTATTCGGAAGAATTTTCGTTGCTAGTGTTTACGATTTGGTTCTCAGTCGCCGGGGCTCGAATAGCGTAGTTTTCTGGATTGGCAAGTAGGTCGATGCTGTTTTTCCTAAGTTTATCAATATCAAGATTTCTAATGGCTTTCGCTGTTTCATGAACATTTGAAATAAGGTCAGAAATAATTGCACGGTTGGCGATGGCGGCTAGAGCTACAGTAGGTTCTTTGTACCCCTCCATTTCTCGGGTGAGGTAGCGGATATCTTCTGTGCTCGATGCGGTGTAGAGCCGCAGATTCGTCCTCCAAGTCCCCTCTCGGAGCAAGTCGATGCTGCTCTGTTCGTACTTCCAGGTACCGTCGGATTTTTTGCCGTGTAACCACGCGGCTTCGACATTGCCCGTGCGCAACGCAAAGTCTCCCCAACCCGGGAACTCGGTATCGAGTTCTTTAGTATTGCCTTCGTGCACGAGCTGAGAAAAGCGAGTCAAGCGAGCTGCACCACCGCCCTCCCGCTTCCACTCGTCTGCAAATCCCTGGCGGAAGTTGCGCATGTCAGCTGAGAGGCCGTTTTCGACCGCTCTGTTAATCGGAAAACTCTGCCCGGTTTTGAGGTGTTCGCTCAAATAGGCTGCTTCGCGCAGTGTAGAGGTGAGGGTGACGGCCTGATTATTGTCCGATTGCCCGGTCAAGGCTTGGGCCAACGCGCCTCGCTTAGAGAGGGTTGGCAGTAACTCACCCGCGAGTTTTCCGGCGCCTTGATAGTCTTTTGCATCGAGCTTTTGCTGCATCTCTTCAAGTCGCACCGCAATCGCAGCTTTGCTGGCGCCTTTGACACCGGCTCCTTCAAATTTGCCTAAAAGCGCTTTGTGCTTTTCAGCCAGGCCCTTGAGCTTGTCCGTGATCGCTTCGTCCAAGACTTTATTGGGCGTTCGGCTTTTGTTGGTCTCCATATCGGCGACATAGTTCTTGAGACCCGCGATATTCTTTTTGGCGTAGTACTCCGCCAGCGCTTGGGCGTTGGATTTTTCGGCAACACTTCCCTTAGAGGCTCCGGTGAGTGCGTTGAGTTCTGTTAAGTCGCCGTTCTTGAGAGCTTCGGCGAGTTGAGGGTGGCTGCTTGTCAACGCTTCGATTTCACCCCCGGACTTTAGGTTATCTAGGATGGAGGTTAAAGCGCGTTTGGCCTCCTGCATTGGTGTGAGTTTGGCGATGGGGTTTGTGGGGGCGCTTGGGCGCGCACCTTCCATGCCCGCATCAATTTGTACTTTGTCAGCGGAGCTATCGGCGCTGTGGGTTTTTTCCAAACCGGAGGCAAAACCTACCTGGCAGAGCAAAGCCACCCAATAAACAAAAACCTTCATAACCCCCTGAAACTGCAAAACCAGTTCCAGCCGGGGTTAAGAACGCTCGCGATAATCCTTTAGAGTTTCGATGGGTTGGTAGTGCGGCCGCTCGTCGAGGATTGTGAAAATCGCCTAATCCACACGCCCGTGTTCAAAGTGTATGCACTCCGGCAAAGGGTACGGCCTCACCACAGCTCCATACGCTTTGAGGGCGGGACATACATTGCATCGCCGGCAGTGCAGCCGTAGGCCTCGTAAAACCCGGGCTGGTGCACCAATGGTCCGTTCACGCGTTTTTCGGTTTGCGCGTGCACGTCCTGTCGATACCGACGCTCCAGTTCCTTGGGGCGGGTAACGCCACACCAGACACGCGCGAACTGAAGGAAAAAAGCTTTTTTGTCCTCTATCGTCCCGGCGCCTTCTGGAAATGCGGCTTCATACGCAAACCGCAACCCCGACGCATCAGCAATGTTTTCCCCGAGGGTGAGCGTGCCGTACTTGGGATTAATCTCCTTCGGAACATAAGCGTCGAACTGATCCACCAAGATCTGCGTGCGAGACTGGAACTGTTTTTTGTCACTCTCGGGCATCCACGGCGCAATGACTCCATTGGCGTCGTATTTGGAGCCGTTGTTATCAAACCCATGACCCAGCTCATGGCCTACGACCATGCCCACCGCACCAAAGTTTGCGGCGTCGCTTAGTTCCGGATCAAAAAAAGGCGGCTGCAATATGCCCATGGGCATGACGAACTTGTTGTCCGAGGGCTGGTAGTACGCATTGATCGTCAGCGAGGACATGCTCCACCGACTCCAGTCGCGCTTGTGTTTGAGCTGTTCAAACATTTTTTCCTGCGCTTTGGCACGGCGCAAATGCGCGTTAGCCAACGGTTTGGAGGGGCTGTACTCAGCGACCGGGATAAAATTCCACTCTTTGTCATTGTCTGGAGTAACGAGCTGCATGCGAGCTTTGGCCATTTTCTCCATGGCGCCCATTCTTCCCTCGGGAGTGAGCCAGGGGTTTTTTTCAAGTCGACGAGAAATGGCTTCTCTCACCTGATTTACCAACCCCTCAAAACGCGCTCGCGGAAAGTCGGGGAAAAGATCTGCGGCAATTTCAATGTCGATTTCTTTTTCAAAACGCTCCATCATCTGCTGGGTGCAGTGCTCAGCGCGTTCAGGGAGTTTGGGCGATCCGCCGAGGTACTTGGCATTGAAGGCGATTTTCTGTTTCAAAAAATCCGGGTAGGCGTCCGCCAAGTCATTGAACAAAGAGTGCAAAACGTAGGCGTCTTTCAAAGTGTCTAAGGGTTCGTTTGCCAACGCTTCGTTTATGGCAGCAAAAGACTCGGGGAAAAGATTGCGCACACCGGTGGAACCAGGTGCTTCTTCAAAGACCGTGGCAAAAGGGATGTGGGGATAGGCGGCTACAAACTCGGCTTGGGTGGAAAAACGCGCCCGGTCGTCCTGGCGATCGTGCATTTCTTCTTGGCGGGGGAAAGCGGCTGCAATGCGTTTTTCAAAGCCGACGAGTTTGGCAGCAGTTTCCCGTGCATCGGACCGGCCCAATAAGACGAAGAGCTCTTGAACCAGTTGCTGGTAGCCCTCCATGACTTCGGAAATCGCGTAATAGTCTTTGACGGGGAAAGTGAGCAGCCCGGGAGTGGGAATGAGATCGCTCTCTGAAGGATCTGCCAAATTGGCGCTGGATTCCACATTGAAAGACGACGTACCCGCAGTGAGTGTGTTGATGACTAAGAGCTCAGCGAGCTTTTCACGACTCGAAACCTGCGCGGCTTCTGCGAGCACGGACTTTACGCGTTCTTTTTCTTCAAGCTGCCTGGCGGGGATGTCCATGCACGCGGCAAAGCTGTCCTTTAGCTGGCGTGTGCGAGGGGAGAGCGCGGTTTGGGTGGCCAGCGAAGAGAGGTAGGTTTTTTTGAGTTGGAGAATTCGCTCTGCTGAATCATTTAATGAAAAAATATGCCGGTTGCGATCTTCGCGCAGTTTAAAACGTTGGATGGGTATCGAACACGCATGCTGATAAAAGTTATCACACGGCGCAATCGAGGCGTTGATGGGAAACTCTCGTTTGGCGGGGATTTCGCTAGTGGGCTCAGGGCTAGGCGAGCTCAGGGTCGTCTTGCGGGTGCAACTCAGGTTGAGAAAACTTAAAGCCACGAGCCCCAGAACGATACGCATAAAACCCTCCACCTAGACGTTTTGATCTAGTTTGCAGAGGGGCTGCGCTTTGTCACCAAAAACGTAGAGTGCTAGTCCGCTAAAAGGCGCCGGTGAATTCGGTACATCATCACGATCGTGATCACGCTGGCGGCGCTGACGACATAGCCCAAAAGGTCAAA
>JACCDT010085358.1_pt1 | contig 46463 bp, 36 predicted proteins | sample 7446291 | NCBI WGS metagenome assembly JACCDT01 (sample SAMN15323446, study PRJNA562643) | freshwater metagenome | isolation source: river surface water | place: USA:Blue River Watershed | collected 2017-08-17
CGTAATTTAGTATCAACCTTTTTAGGTGGTGGTACAAATTCCATTACATTGGATGTATTATCAATAGTTTTAATTTTACCAGTTAATAAATAATGAAAAGGGGTATTACCCATATTATCTTTATAATTAACATCAACTTTAAGACCCAATAAATATTCAACAATTAATGGCAATTGTAAACTACAAGCATAATGAAGTGGTGTTTGGTTATTTTTATTTGGTTTGTCAGGATTAACATTGTTTAATACAAGGAATTTAATTACATTTAATTTGGAATGTTCAGATGCCTTTTTTGAATCAATATTAATTACTTCGTGAATTAATGATTCTCCTTGATCATTTACTAAATCTAACGGTATTTGATTAATTAAAGAGAATTGTAAAATTTCATGAGTATCTAATTTAGATACTAAATTAAATAATTCAATTCCTTTTTTGGCATCAAATGTTGGTAGTATTCTAAATGGTTTATCAAATCTATTCATATTTATTATATTAATAGAAGTGATAAATTTATTTTTAACTTAAACTTAATATAATTTTAGTTAAATTATAATAAAATTAATATTTATTATGGATTAAAAACAAACAAATAAATTAGCGTTTGCATCCACATCCACCATTTGGATATAAGGCAGATGATCCAGGTAAACCACTTAAAGGAACGCATTTACCATGAACTGCACATGTGTTGATGCTTTCTTGGTAAGCTCTTTCTCTATTAATTATAGTATCACCATGAACTTGCAAAAATCTTTTGTATTCTTGGGCGGATCCAATGTTGTTTACATTGCGAATAAATTGTTCAAAAACACGTGATTCCATATAATTAGTAACAAATCTTCCATCTTGCATTAAAGGTGGGCATCCATTCTTAAAATAACGGTTATCCATTATATATATATTTAATTAGATATTTTTTTTAATTATTTTTCAATATTTCATTTATTAATTCTTGTTTTGATTTTTGTTTTTGTTGACCATTTACCTTCTTTGAAATTGTAATTTTTAAACCTTCGGCTATTTTTTTAATGTCAGCTAATTTTTTATCATTTAATTCTTGTTCTGTTAATTTCTTTGGTTCTTCTATCTTTGATTCTTGTTTACTTGATTCTTTATTTGGTGAAACTGCAGATTCAGAAGATGCAGAAGATACAGAAGATGCTGATTTTTGTGACATTTCAGACAATTGTTTTTCCTTTTCCCCAATAATTTCTTCTAATTCTTGTTGTCTAGCTTTTTGAATTTCTTCTAAATTAATGCTAGGATTTGCTTCTTTAGAACTTTTGTTACTATTAGTTTCACTCTTCTTTTCACTTTCTTGTTTACTATCTTTATCAGAACTTAATGAATTAATAATATCATCCATAGTTGCTTTCAAATCTGGTATGTCCATGTTATAATTAAAATGTACTTCATTCTTATTTGCTTCAACACTTTCCATTAAAGAATTTTGTGTTGAATCATAATGTTCATTGTCATTAGAATATATAGCTAAATGTTTAGATGATTCAGATGATAATTCTGTAGTTGTATCATCTTCGTCGTCATCTTTTTCATCATCAGAATCGTTTGATCCATCAGATTTTTCTTGCAATATATCAGTTATTTTGTTCATTATTTTATTAATTTTAATACCAGCTTCTTTTGATTTTGCGGATGAATTGGTAGGCGGCAATAGGATCGATTGAGATGTCAAATCCAAAGTTATTACTTTCTGAGGAGATTTGGATGTAGCAACAGGTTGTGGAGAAATAGTTTTTTTTAAATTTGGACTTGGTTCTTTTTCAGAAATAGGAACTGGAATAAGTTGGTTTTTAGATGAATTTGGTTGTGAAAATTTATCTTCTAATTCAAGTGGTTCTTGCATTTTTGGTAATTGTAAAACAGGTTTTGTTACAATTGGTTTATTTTCTAATTCCTGTTCATTTGATTTATCTGATGTTTTTTGTTCGAGAACACACATAGTATCACCCAATAGTTTCTTTTGATTTAATTCAGCTTCAATTTTATCAACTTTGCTTCTTAAATATTCAACTTCCCTATATATAAAATAAACAACTAATGTTAACCCTAACAATATTAAAAATTTATAGTCAAAAAATCTCATATTAATATTTGTAAAGATTCTTATTAAATAGTAAACTCACCATGTTTCTAAATATTTTAGTTTTTAAATAATTTCTATTTTTAATTTCTACCTTAATTAAATAATGAATATCAGAGATATTTTATTTTTAATAATATTATCTATTTATGTTTTTACATTAACGTATGAAAATAAAACTAAAGATGTTCCTAAAATAGAAAAATTTACTGATCAAGAAAAAAAGAAAATTAAAGAAAAAATAATTTATGGTTTAAAAACAATTGATCATATTTTTAATAAACATAATATTTACTATACTGCTGCATATGGAACATTGTTAGGTGCTGTTAGACACTGGGATATGATACCATGGGACGACGATGCTGATTTAAACGTATGGAGAAAAGACTATGAAAAAATACTTAATCTCAAGGATGAATTTAAATCTCATGGTTTAATTTTAGAAGCAGATTGGAAATTAATAAAGGTATATTTTGATACAAAAGACAAGTTCCCTTTTATTGACCTATTTATAAATGAAGCAGTTAATGGAAAATTAATTAGATGTTCTGAACCTTTTGAGAAAAAATGTTTACCCATTGACAGAGTAAATGATTGGTGGTGGAAATGGATTGATTATCCAAGTGAATGGATTGAAAAAAGAAAAAGGTTTAAGTTTGGTCCAATAGAAATATGGGGTCCAGTTGAACCAGAAAAAGTTTTAAAATATTGGTATGGTAAAGATTGTTTAACCAAATGTGAAACTCCACAAATTGATCATATTTCAGGGGATTATGTTGAAACTAAAAATTGGGACTGTAAAAATTTACCCAAACCACAATTATAATAATTTAAAAAAAATATTATTAAAATATTTAGTTTTTTTCTATTGTAATTTAATGATATCTCCTAGTGATATACAAAATACAAAGGTTGATTTAACCCTTGTCTCAACTGTTTTAGTTGTTTCTAACCTTGTATCTAATCAACTCGTTCAAGCTAAATTATTCGACGAAGCCTGGATGAATGGTGCTGTTGCCACTTTATTAGGTTTTGCTTTACACGGTTTAATCACCAACAAATTAACTGTTATGGTTAACAAGGAATTAGGTGTTAAAAACACTGCTTTAGCTACTTCAGTTGGTGACTTCTTCAAATTCGGTACCGTTTTCGTTTGCCAAAGAGCTATTGGTAACTACATTGAAGGCAAACCTATTGTCTTTGACGAAAAATGGGCTATGGGATCTGGTTTAGTCATTGCTGGTTACTCTGCTTTCAACTTCATTGAACCTATGGTTCCTAGAGTTGAAAAGAAATACCAACCTTTACTCAATGATTTAATCAAAGTCTCTATGGGTGCTTTAGCTGCTAACTACTTCATGGATGGCACAATTAACAAAGGCCATTTAATGTCATTAGCTGCTACTTTATCTGGTTTTACTGCTTTCCACCTCTTAACTAAACGCTTTGTCGTTCCTGAAGAAAAATTCTCTGAATTAGGTGGTTACTCTGTATTACCTGCTGAATACAAATGCGATTAAATTATTAAATAACTAATAAATATAATTTTATAAAAATGTTTAATTATATTTATTTAAAACCTAGCTAGTATTAATTACTAAATGACAGGAGGATTGCTTCAAATTGTTACATCTGGTAAGCAAGATATATATTTAACAATTAATCCAGAAATAACTTTTTTTAAAAAAGTCTATAGAAGGCATACGAATTTTTCACTAGAACTTGTAGAATTTATTCCAGAACAAATCCCTGAGTACAACTCAGAAATTTCTTTTATTATTAACAAAGGAGATGCTTTACACAGATGTTATTTGGAAGTTGAATTACCTAATTTAGGATTTAAAGATTCTTATATTACAAATACAACTTATATTTCAAGAAAAGCAACAACCCTTAACAATCTAAAAACACAAAAAAGCATTTGGGAATCATTATATACAAATTTAAAAGGATACGTTGATGTTGAAATTCAATTATATAGAAATTTAAAAAATTTACTTTTGTTGGATAATGTTTCAATTAATTCATTAAAAGACGAAGTTACAAGATTTAATTATAAAAATAAAGCAACAAAAGATAAATATAAAAATAAAATTGATGAATCAGTTTATTTAAAAATTGATATGTCTGGATATATTAATTCAATAAATAAATTAATTATTAACACTACCTCAAGCTTTGATTCAACCAAATATATTAGTAAACAAGAAATATCAGATACTTTAGATCAAATGTATCAAAGCATGTTAGAATATTTAAAGTATTATAATCTTTATATTGTTAAATACACCAATGAAATTGAACAATTAACAAAAGAAAATTTAATTAATTTTAATTATTCTAAATACTTGGGACATAATTATTTTTCTAATTTTTCTATTGATATTGGTGGTGTTGAAGCACAAAAATATTCAAATGATGTATTACATATTAATCAAATACATAAAATTAAAGAAGATTTTATGGATAATTATTTGGAAATGATTGGACATACACCAGATTTATATTCATTTAATAATTTTCAAAAAGGAAATAATAAAATAATAGTACCATTAAATTTTTGGTTTAATAAAGATGCAGGTTCTAGTTTACCTTTAGTTGCATTACAATATTCTGAAATAATAATAAATACAAAAATTAATGATATTCAAAAAATTATTTCATTTCAAGACTTTGAAAAAATGTTTGATGAAATTTGTATAATTACTATTCCAAATCAAAATGGATATCAACTTAATAAAAACCTAATTTATAATAATTTTAAATTAAATAAAGATTCTAAAAGTATAACTTATTATTGTACATATATAAACTATGATTTATTAAAACTCCAGTTTCCTGACTTAACTGATGCTGATGCAAATATAATTCTATCAAATAATGGCACAATTTATACTAAAAATGAAATAACAAAATTACAAAAACCTGATATGTCAGATCTTGATATTAAAGTAATGAATGGTGTTAGTGGTGGTAATATTCAGTACTTAATTAATAAAAATCAATGGGTTGGTTTTATGAATGATATAAAAAACCCAATTTATTCTAATTCTGCGCCTATTGTTGCATCTTATTATCCATATATTGATTATAATTTATATTATAGTATGATACCTGATCCAAAAGTTAAATTAATTGCTGAAGTAGTTTATTTGGATGATGTTGAAAGAGCAAAATTTGCTGGTTCTAAACTAGAGTATGTTGTTGAAACATTTGATGAAGATATATTTAACGTAAAAACACAAAATTTTTATGATTGTGAATTATCATTTGTTAATCCAGTTAAAGAACTTGTTTGGTATTTTCAACCACAGGTTTATTTGGATGGATTAACTGAATATGGTCAAAATATTAATTTTTTATTTGACTACCAGACTTACTTTAAGAACGATCCAATAACAAAACAAAAATTAACTTTTAATCAATTAGATTTATTATTACCAAATGTTGATTGGAATTATTATACATATGTAATGTCATATAAATATTTAAATAACATTATACCAAGTGGAATTTATTATCAGTCTTTTTGCTTGTATCCAGAAGAATCTCAACCATCTGGTGCATTTAATTTAAGACAAATAAAAGGTAAACAATACAGAATAGATATCAATAAGGATTTTTTAACAGAGTATGAAAGTTTCTTAAACACCTTATATAAAAATTCAACAAAAACAGAAAATAAAAAATCATTATTGCTAAAATTTATTGCCAAATCATACAATTTCTTTACTGTTCATAAAGGAAGTGGAAAACTTGTTTTTGGTTATTAATTTGAATACACTATTTGAATTAAGTTATTAATTTGAATACACTATTTGAATTAAGTTATTAATTTGAATACATTTTAATATCATCGGCTTCAGTTTCTGAGTCTAAATTAATTGCATTAATATTTATTATCATTGGATTTAATAAATTATTTAATTGTATACAAACTAAATTATATGAATCAAATAACTTTGATGTTTGATTTAATAATTCTGTAAATTTATCATATATAACAACAAGATATTTTACAATATTTTCATCAGTTAGTTCAATAAATTCTTTAACTGTAACTAATGGTATTTCTAATGTTTGAAATAATTTGGGTCCAAAAATATTTAATATTCTTATTAATCTATCAATTAAATCATCAATAATAAAATCTCTATTTACTCTTTTATCTTTTAAATATGATCCAACTTTATAATGTAAAGGCATGCCTCCTTTAGAACAATCATAAATAGCATGAAAATGTAGCTTTATATTAAACAAATGATCAATTTGCTCTTCAATTGGTAGTTTCCAAAAATTTTCATTTAAATATACTTGGTGCCATTTTTTTAAAATTGTTATTAAAGTAAATTTTTTTTTAATAATTTTATAAAAATCACTTAATACAGCCCATGATAAATATTTATTTGAAAGTTCATTTGCTAATAATTTTTTTAAATTATAACTAAATGCTATATTTGAATGATGTTTTAAATAAATTCTTAATATAATACTTAAATTAATGTCATCAATTTCATTCATATATGGTATCAATCTAAAAATAAAAACAACTGGTGATGTAATTTTTGAAATCTCATCATGAGTTTTTTTAATATCAATTGAATTTTTGTTAATATTTTCCATTATTTTAATTTTGAAAAATATTAATTAAATAAACGTAATTATTTTCTAAACAGAGGATTTTTAAATCCACATTTACAAACACGAGTACTAAATTTATCATTACATTTAGGACAGTGTACCATGCTACCAACATTGTTTGCATTATTAGAATTAGATGCTGGTTTTGTTGTCTTAGCATTAATTGTTTTATTTGCACATTGATCTTTTTTGATATTTGTTTTATTAACACCAACTACAGAATCCGCCCAATCAGATATTTCTGAACAAGCAGTACAAATAATGGTACCATCATCTTTCTTGACAGCGACATTAGCTGATGATCTTAAAAGAGTGGAACCATCCGGTATAATACATTGAATTTCACACATTGAACAATTCATTAAAAATTAATTAATAACTAATTTATTAAAAAAATTTCAATTTTTATTTATTTGTTTTTTATTTGTTTGTTAATAAATTAATAAAAATAAAACAAGTTAATAAATTAAACTCCTAAGCTTTTAACAATTTTTGCAGTTAATATCCAATCATCTTTTGATAAATCTGATTTGAAGTCTCTTTTTAATAATTCTAAGCCTGGTCTAGTAATATTAGCAAAATAGTTATCATTTTCATCCCAGTGTCTTTGATAGATTAATCCATTAGGATTATCAAATTTAATACAAATTTCATCATTCTTTTTTCCTTCTGAAATTTCCTTATGATTTTTTTCCATTTTAATAACTTTACCTAATACAACTGATTCTTTTTTATTAGGACCAGTACAAATTATTTCAGTTCCAACATTAATCTTACCTCCCAATACCTTAAAACCACACAATATTTCTGATCCACTTTTAGAACCAGAATTAGATCCTCCTTTCATAAAAATGTATTGTTTTAATAATTTTAACTCAACAGGAATTTGAACCTTACCTTCTTTAATAAATTGTTCCTTTCTTTTATTAGTTATTTTATTTTTTAGTTCATTAAATTCATCAACTAATTTGTAAATAACTTCATTAAAAATTAAATTGATATTTTTGTCTTTAGCATACTCTACTAAATGTTCAAAATTCTTTGCTTTTTTAACTCCACTAGTATAATATAACATAATACGATGTTCTTCTAATTTTTCGTAATGATTATTATTTTCTAATTGAAGTTCAAACATGTCAATTGATTTTTCAGTTAAAGGCCCATACGCTCCATTATTAATTTTAATATTTGAAGACTTTAAGACTTGATAACCAGCCTCAAATTCGCTTTCTGTTGAAGTAAACATAAAGTGTCCGGGTTCATTTGATTTAATTTCGTCAATAATACTTTTTTTAACTTCAACTACTTCCAAACTCTGAATAATTTTTTCACTTTCATCTTCAGTATCATATGTATGTAAAAATAAACCAGGAATTACATTTTCCAAATTTGGAGCAAAAATATTAATTGATGCCGAAGCTAACATTTCATTTTGATAACACCTTACAAATTTAGCTTTTGTTTCATCCCATTTTAATCCAATAATACTTCGTATTACACTTTTAACTGGACCATTTGGAGTGTTTAAAATCATTTGTTGAGATGTTTTAACCAAGCCATTTGAAAGAATTGCATTAATTGTCCAACCCAAGTTCTTATCAAAAAACTTATCCATAACAAATAATTTTGGTTTAGATTCCAAATTATGTGCCAGTTTTTTAGCCATAAAATTTTGAATGATAAAAATCATAAAATTAATCAAATCATTAAAACCTTCACCAGAAATATTTGATACCGGAATTATAGAATATGTTTTTGCTGGAGTTTTATTTTTAAAATAGAATTCAGAATTAACGTCAATTTTATTTAGTTCGTATTTAACTCCATCGATTAATCCCATGAGGGCATTAGTGGTTTCGTAAGATTGATCTTTTAATGCCTTTCGAAGAATTGTGGTATTTGTTGTTTCCCAATTATAAACCTTGTCTAATTTTGTTAGAACTACTATAAAAGGGATCTTTTTTTCTTTTAGCATTTTAATTGATTCAGATGTTTGATTTTCAACACCATTTTCTATATCAATAATAACAATTGCCATATCACAAATTTCAGCTGCTGTTTTTCTAAAGTTACTAAATGCTTCGTGACCTGGGGTGTCTATAAAAAGTATACCTGGTATTTTAATTTCCAATTGAGTAGAATTATTTGATTCATTTTTAGACCCAGCGAATACTTCTTTCAAGTCAATCAGTTTTTCTGAGAGTGATTTAATTTTGTCTATTGATATAAATATAGAACTGACTCCCTGAGTAATTCCACCGGCTTCTACGGTTTCAAATGACTTTAGCTTACTCAAAAAACTGGTTTTACCCGAATCTACATGGCCAAAAATTCCACATATTGGTGCTCTTAATAAATCAGAATTTAAATTATCCATTAAATTTACAGATACTGGTTGTAAAATTTAAGATATTTCAATTTTTTTACTTGTTTAATTTTTTTATATTTAATAATATAGATAATAAATGGGTGGAAAACAAAATCAATTTACATTACCTGAAAATATATTTAATATTAACAGTTTATTTGAAAAAACAAAAGACACAAATTGGAAGGAAAATCCATTTAAAGTCTACAAAAAGGTTTTTAATTTAAATTTAAACATAGCAAGAAACAAAGAAAACTTTAACTATTATTATATTGATTTTCCGGTAAGTAAACAAATTAATCCTCAATTTGTAATAAAGTATTTTAAAAATATTGACTATAGAAATGTATTTTCTCATGATTCAATTAATTTTACTTTATTAAATCAAACTAATGAAAATATTTGGACAGAAGAAGAAAATTATAAAGGATCAAAAAACATTTACCATGTTTTAATGACAACATTTCAATTATTTTTTTATAACAATTCAAACAACTTTAACACTAACACATCACAAGCAAAATATTATATGAGTTTTAAAATATTTAGTTCCGCTCAAAATTATATTTTAAGATTTGAATTAGTATTAAATAACATGGACATTGACCAGGATATTGATGTTAATATTTATGTTAATATGATTTTTAATTTATTAAAAATTATTCATAAAAAATTTAAAATTGATTATCAAACTGATTTAAATTTAAATGGAACAAATGAACTTGAAAATAATGATCAGACTAATATAAGTATAAATGAAATTGAAACTAAAATAAATACCAATGTAACTAAAAGAAAATTATCATTATTTTCATTTTGTTGTGAAAATAAAAAAGAACAATCGAACAAAGAAACTCAAACTTTAATAAATAATAATTCTGCAGATTCATCAAATAATACAAATAATACAAATAATACAAATAATACAAATAAAAACAAATAATGCCAATAAAAGCAAATAAAAACAAATAAAAAATGAAATTTAAGCATTTAAACATTTAATTTATTATTATAATAAAGTAAATTAAATGGGTGTACCAGGATTTTTTTTATGGTTAATGAAGAATTATAAAAAGGAGGGTTTTGTATTTCAAAAAGAAAAACTCTTAATGGTTGATATAGATCAACTAACCAAATCGGGAACAAAAAATAAACCAGTTGGACCTGATCAAATTGAAAAAGCAATTAAATCAAATCAATATACTGAACCATTATTAAATGATGTTAAATCAATTGATTGGTTTTTAATTGATGCTAATTGTTTAATTCATCCAGTGTGTTTTAAGGTTGTGGCTGAAAATCCAGACCTAAAAGATAATGAAAAACTTGAAAACAAAATGATGAATGCGGTTTTAGATTATTTGGATAAAATAATCAAGTATGTAAATCCTAAAAAAGGAGTTTATTTGGCTATTGATGGTGTTGCACCTGTTGCTAAAATTAAACAACAAAGATCCAGAAGGTTTAAATCTATTGCAGATAAAGCTCTCTGGGATAGAATTAAGAAAAAACATTCTCAACCATTATCTAATTATTGGAATAATAATGCGGTAACTCCAGGAACTGTTTTCATGGAAAAACTACATAATAAAATTATAGATTGGTGTGGAAAATCTACAACCAAAGTAATTTATTCAAGCTGTTTTACTCCTGCTGAAGGTGAACATAAATTACTTCAATTTATTAGAGATAATCAAAAAAATAATATTAACTATTCATATGTTATTTATGGATTAGATGCAGATCTTATTTTCTTGGCATTATCAACTGAGTCTAATTCTATATATTTGTTAAGAGAAGCAAATGAAATAAATAAGAATGAGTCAAAAGAAGTTTTAAATTATGTAAGTATAAAAATTATGAAGGATTCAATTGTTAACACTATGAGTAAATATTTAATTGAGGCGGCGGATGGTTTATTAAATGCGGATAAAATAGATGAGAAAACTAATGAAACCGATAAACCTGTTGATAAATTTAAATTATATGGATTTGATCTAATGGACCCAGTCAGATTAGTAAATGATTTTATTTTTATGTGCTACTTTTTGGGTAATGATTTTTTACCACACATACCTTCACTTGATATTCATCAAGATGGTATCGAAAGTTTAATTATTTCATGGTCAGAAACAATGAATGAAATGGTATTAGATACTGGTAAAGTTGCATATTTATTAAATCCTAAAAGTGATTTACAAGGCAAGACACTTAAGAAAGTAAATAGTGATTTCTTAAATAGATTTATAGGTAAACTAGCATTAACAGAAGAGGGTGTTTTAAGAGAAAATTTTGCTAAAGGTCGTAAACGTATGAGATGCGATGGTTCTCCCTATGAACAAGAAATATTTAGAATTGAGAACTTGCAATTTAAAATAGAAGATCCTATTGAATTAGGGTCAGATGATCCAGATAAATGGAGACTAAGATATTACAAGTATTATTGGGATGTTGAACCTGATGAAATTGAGGAATTCAGTCAAAAATTAGTAACACACTATTTAATTGGTGTAAAATGGGTAACCCAATATTATTTTGACAAATGTCCTTCGTGGGAATGGTATTATCCTTTTGAACAACCACCTTTTATTTCAGATATTGCCAAATACTTGGATAAAATTAATATTAACAAAATGAAATGGGATTTGGGTAAACCATTAAAACCATTCATGCAATTATTAGCTGTATTACCACCTCAGTCTAATTATCTGTTACCAGAAAATTTAAGAAAACTTGTGTTAAATCCAAAGTCATCAATTGCATTTATGTATCCAACCGAGTTTGAACAAGATTTTATTAATAAAAAGAAACATTGGATGGCTGTTCCAAGATTACCACCTTTAGACTTTGATATTTTAAAACATTCATATTTTAAATATAAGGATGAAATTAAAAAAGAAGATGCTAAAAGAAACGAATACAAAGACATAATTCTTTTTAATTAAGTTATTTGTTTGTTTTATTAAATATTCAAATTAATATAAATTAAATAAAGTTAAATTGAAACATAAAGAAAAACATATAATTCATTTAAAATAACATTAGGTTAAAAATATAAAAATATATACTATAAATTAATTATGGAAAAAAAGAATATTAAATCCGAAGATAAATCTGAAAATTCCGAAAATAAAAACTTTAATTTAATTCCGGAAAGAATTAATGCTATTCAAAATATGGTTGGAAAGCATAATATTGAATCAATTGTTGACTTTAAAAACTCAACTGAATCATTTGAATATCCATCAAATACCGAAGATATTAGAGAATTATTACCAAAAAAATATATAGAATTTGGAAAAGCAATTAATGAGTTAGGGGGTAAATTATTATATATAAAAAGTGGATCAACCGGACACACTTTTAAAGGAGTCCATCCACCACCAAATGAAGAAAACAAACAACCTTATGCGGTAAAAATTGTTGCTTATCCTAAAAAAGAAAATTATGGAGATATGTATAATATTAAAAGACCTGAAAATACCGAACTGCTTATGATTAGATTATTATCATATTTTGTTATAAATAAACAAACCCCACATATTGTTTTACCAATTACAACATTTAACACAAGTATTAAACCATTTTTAAATTTAACAAAATCAAACATTGTTACAAATAAAAAGTTTGAACAATTTGTAGAAAGATATGAAAAAGGAGAATACTATCAAAATGTTTCTATTTTAGTAAGTGAATGGGCCAATGGCGGAGACTTACTTGATTATATTAGAAAAAATTATAAAACAATGCAAGTAAAACATTGGAGAACTATATTTTTTCAAATATTGTCAGTATTAGCTATTATTCATGCTAAATATCCATCATTTAGACATAATGATATGAAAGCTAATAATATATTAATTCATCATATAGATGTTGATGAACATAATAAAAAGTATTTGTATAAAATAAATAATCAACAATATGTGGTACCAAATATTGGATTTCAAGTTAAATTATGGGATTTTGATTTTGCATGTATTCCAGGTATTGTTGATAATTCAAAAGTAGATGCAGAATGGACCAGTAAAATTAATATTAAACCAGAGCAAAATAGATACTATGATATTCATTATTTTTTCAATACCTTAACAAGAAAAGGATTTTTTCCTGAATTTTGGACAGCAGAAGAAATACCAGATAAAGTAAGAGATTTTGTTAGAAGAGTAGTTCCAGAAAAATACCAAAATGGTAAGTTAATATCTGAAAGAGGGCGTATTTTAGTTAATGACGAATATTTAACTCCAGATGAAATTATTAAAAATGATAAGTTTTTTAAAGTTATGAGAAAATAAAATAATAATAATATTTTTATTTTAACATAATATGTAATTAAGTACTAGTTTGAGTAGCTGATGAATCTTCATATGATGATAATTCAACTATGCTTGGAATTAAACTATTTTCGGTATCATTCATAAATCCTTCAGTTACATGTTGTTGAGATGGTTTAATAAATAAATCATCAAAACTTTCTCTTGAAACAAAATGATCATTAAATGATTCTGTCATTTTTTGAGCCATTTTTTGTGTTTGGTTCATTGCCTTTTCTTGACTTTTAGTTGGTCTCATTGGTTTTTTAAGTTCACTAACCGGACCTTTAGAATATCTTGACGGAGAAACACCAGTTGGTTCTCTATTTAATTTGTAAGCACTAACCCATTTTTTTTCTTTATTAACATTATTTGGATGGTTTCTATTTGTTAATCTTACCGCAGTAATAGTTAAAAACCCTGATTTCATGGGTTTATAATAAAATTTATCTTCACGTAAAAATGATTCAATATTAATAACAACTGATCCAATTGTTTTACCTTGATATGTTACATTTGAACTAAAATTAAATGGTTCAATTTCTTTTCCTCTTGGATTTTCATAATAAACAATTTGATCTAATAATTTTATATTTGTAAAACGGTAACCAGAACAATTAAATATTCTTTCCAAGTGACTTAGAATTTCTTTAACTAAATCATCAGATGCCTTTACTTTTTTACCTCTAGAAGCTGTAAGTTCATACATATTAACATTAGGTGTTACCATGTTATTAATAAAACGATATAATTTATAAGATTCATCGTCCAAATTATCAATATCGTTTTGATTAATAAAAGCAAAATCTCTTTGAGAATCATAAGGAATTTGAGGTACATTAGGATATATACCTCTTTTATTTGCATAAGTTAATCCAATAAATCCTTCCATTTTTTCTTGACACATGGTAAAGTATCTTTTTAAAGTATTTAATATTTGCCCATCAGTTAAGTGATTAATTAGAAATACAACTATGATTAAAATTAAAATTTTATTGATTGTATTCATATCTCTACTATATTTTAAATACTTAGATATTAATTTTTTTAATTAAATTTACACGAATATTAGAATAAATTTAATTATTATTTTTATCTACAACTAGGTGGTTGGCAAGTTGATTGACCAGCAGTGTTTAGAGAACCACCGCTAGCACCACCAGCAGGAACAGCACTACCTCCAGGAGAACCAGGAACAGTCATTCTTTCAATATTTCTTAAGCAAGGAGGATTACAAGTTGATTGACCACCTGTGTTAAGAGTAGCACCACCTCCACCGGGAGCAGCAGTACCACCAGGAGTAGCACCATTAGTCATTTTTTCAACTTTACGTTTATTAATCATGTGGATTGTAATTAAGAAAGCAGCGGCAATCATAACAGCTAATTGAGGATCTTGATTACCACGGTAGATAATGTAAGAAATCATTACTAAACGGAAAACAGGGTTTTCAAATAATTTTTCAACAAATCTGGGTAATTTAGGACGAGCTAAAGCAGCATACATACCTAAAAATAAGGATAATACAGGAAAAACGTATTTATTTTCATGTACCCAACCTAAGTTTTTGTTAACTAAAGAATCAAAAGAGTTCATCTTAAATATATAATAAAATTAGAAATAAATTTTTTTATATTTTTATTTATAAATTTTTTGTAATATTGGTTTTTATTCATACCATTTATTTTTATTAACAATTATTTTTATTAACAATTATTTTTATTAACACGATTATTTATTCATATCCGTCCAATGCCTCTGCTGCCCCGTCAACATCATCATCTTGTTCGTAATCGTCTATATCTAATGAATCAAATGCTTCTTGTTCTGAATATTGTTGGTCTTTTTTATCTGGATCATCAATTTCTTGTTGTGTTAATAATTCTTGATAGTGTCCGACTACTTTTAATGTTTCATCAATATAAGGGGTTTCATTGATTAATAAAAAGTCAAATCTTCTTACATTATAGTTTGAATAAGGTCTATAGTATAAATTAAATAAGTATCTAATAATTTTAATAATCAAATGAGCTAATTCAGATTCAATAACTGGTTGTTTATTGTAATCTAATAGTCTATTAAAGTTATATATGAGATAAAATATCATTTTACTATCAGAGTTATTTAATGAATTAACAATATTAACATCCAAATAATTTTTATTAAGTTTCACATTCATATTATCAGGTATATTGTAGTTTACTGGTAATTTTTGTATAATGTATTTAAAGTGCTTGAATATATTATTATGGTTTGTTTCATCTTTAACATTAAATTTTTTAAGTTTCTTGGTAAATTCATTAACTATTTCTTTTTCATCATTATTATAATTTGATGTAATTTGCCCACTATTTCTAATGTTATAAATAATTGATTGAGCTCTTAAAATAATTTGTTTTAAATTATTCATTCTATTTCTAATTATTTTTAATAAAACTTCTTTGGTATCATCTCCTAATTCATTTGGTAAACTCTTTTGATAATCTTTGTCAATGTGGAAAATATTATAGTACTGATTTTCATAACCCATATACCAAATACAGTCTTTGATTGATAGTTCAACTTTTAATGCTGCATTATTTCTACTTCTCTTAATATTCTTATTATCTTCGCTGTAACCTAAATATTGCATTGTAATAGAGTCATAATATACATAAACTTTATTAGCCTTATCCTTATAGTAAATTACATCTTTATTAAATGAAGGATGAGCTGTAGCCAATAAAATCTTATCATCTGATGACAAGATATAGAATGGTTCTTTAATAGTGTTACCAAAATAATCATGATCAATCACATAAACTGTTTCTTTCAAATAAATAATTTTGTCATTAACCTTAATTTTTGGACCCAATATTTTACTTAATCTATCTACAAATCCAGAAATATAATTTTCCAATTTATTATTTGTTTCTGTATCAAATCTTTTTAATAACTTGTTGACAATTTTCTTGGAATTTTCTTGTTCTTTTTCTAAATCCTCATTATATTTTCTCATTTTATTAATTTGAATAAGACCATATTCATTTGATTTAATTTCTATATTTTTGTCCAATTGTTTCAAATCTTTATCAGAAGGTTCCCAAGTATTTACATTTACTTTGCATTTGGAACATATTCCATCTTGATCGGGATCATGTAATTCACCAGTTAAACAATATTTTTTAGCTAATTTTTTAAGATTGATCATTTTGATTTTATCTAAATAATCATAATTTGATTTTTCACTAGAAGATGTTTCGATAGTTTTAACTAATTCATTATATGATTTTGAACATAAACTGCAAACCAAATCTCCAGACTTGAAGGTCCATGAATGAAATTTACCATCAGCACAATTAGTAAGTATATCCACACTATTATGATCTCCTTCAAATGGTACTTTTTCTAATTCACTAACAGTAAGGTCACATATTTTATTTATTTTTTCAATAACTTTAAATTCTAAATCTAATCCGACAGTACCAACTTTTCTACTTAAGAAAGTTACTTTTTTAGTTGACTCGTCAAATTTAATGTTTTTCATAGCATTAGCTTCAACACGTTTTAATAATTGAGTATCATTAAAAGTATGATTTAATTTAACACCAATTCTATTATTAATAATTTCATACAAAAAGTTTTTATTTGTTTCAAAGTTTGCTTCAGCCAATGTATTAATCAAATCGATTACTGTGTGAATAATTGTTTTTTGTAAGTTAATAATATATAATTGTTTTTCTTTTGCATCTACAGAATTATCATTATATAACCATAATCTATTCGCAACCATAATGCCAGATAAATAATACAATACATATGAAAATAATGGTAATTTACTAAGAGAAATTTTTTCTTTTTGGTTAATTCTTAAAAATAAATCAGAAAACATGTTTTGACCAATCTTTTGGTATAAGAAATAGTTGAAACGTTTGTCTTCTCTTAAACTTAATATTTGACCAGAATTCATTTCAGTTAACATTATTAATATCAAATAGGCCATAATATTATTATATTTAATTAATTTATAATAATCGGTTTCTTGTGAAGTTGTTAAGAAAATTTCATCTTTGAGTTCAAAAAAGAAAATATTTGTAAAATCCTTGCTAGTACCATATTTTTTACTAAATTGTTCAATTCTATCTTTGGGTTGTTTTCTTAACCATTCGGTATGAACCAAAATAAGATCAATAACATCTTTAATTACCATTTTACGTCTTAACTTAATAACAGGAGTATTTCCAAGGTATGCTAAAATGTCCATTGAATAGGCAAACTTTTCAATGTTCTTTTCAATGTTCCTTATAGTTCTTTTATATTTGGCATATTTTGGCAATTCTTCCAAGTTTTGACTAACTGCTAATGAAGTAGTTAAAAAAGTATCGAGTTCTTCCACATAAGTACCTTCAACCACATATTTTTGAACTTGGGCTATTTCATTACATGATTTACAAATATATTCACCGCGTTCATTTTGTTTAACATATTGTTTAACAAAATCGAAAACAGCTTGATTAAATTCATCGGATTTTTTAGAAATTCTCATAATATTACGCCATTTAACATAGTGTTGACAAATTGGAATATTTCTTTTTGACATTTCTAAACTTACATCAATTTCTTCTGCACCAATTTCAATAATATTCTTTTTATCTTCTTTTAGATCTAAAACAGGTAATTTAATAAGTTTTTCTCTTTTACCTGGAATTAATGAATCTACATCATCGGGTTCAATGGGTTGTTCTGGTATTTTATCAATAATAACTTTTTCTATTATTTCATTTTTAATAGCGGGTGTTAAATTCAAGTCAAAATATTTTTTACTATATGCTTTTAATAAATTATCAAAAGACCAAATGTTTAATTCAGTTGTTTTATTAAGATAAGAATCTAATTTATTTTTAACAATGTCAATATAATTGTTATATATTTGTCCAATCATAATTTCAATGTTACGCTTAGCATCATCAACACTATAATTAACATATGATTCTAATTTAGGTTTATCTTTTGAATTATCAAAAAGCCAATAATATAATTTTCTATTTGGGTCATCAAATGTCTTTTTCATTAATTTAGTAAATGCATTATAACCATTTTCATCACCTGCAGTTTTTCTTACATCAACTAAATCTCTAGCTTCAAAACAATCCAATGGAACTCTAGCTGGATTCCATGCAATACCAATAACATTCATATCAATATTATCATGACCTATTCTTAGTTCAACTGGAGCTTTTGATTCAGAACCTTTATATTTTAAATTAGTTGAACGAATACCTTGAATTGTTTTAGGGGGACGAATTTTAATACCATCTTTAGAAAAGTTTTTAAAGTTAACATAAGCATATTTACGAACATTTTCCAAATCAACTAATAAATCATAGTCTGCAGCATTTTCAGATAATTGGAGTTTTTGAATAATTTTAATTTCTTCATCATCATTATACAAAACAGCCATTTTAGGGTCTAATGGTTTAAAAAATAATTTTTCAGTTTCCAATTTTAATTTTGGATTTTTTTCCAAAAGTGCAGAATAATAATTTCTTACATTATTCATTTTACTAATAATATATTTAATTTTAGTTGCATCTCTTTCTTTAATATTTGATGATTCAACAAGAGATTCTGGATCATATTTTTCTGTGTCTTTATGATAACGTAAAAAATCTTCAGTAATTGGTATAATAATTTGATTGGCAAATAAATAATTAATAAAATCTTGATTCTCTCTTAAAATAAATTCTTTAGTATCTCTAATTTCTTCCAAATAATTATAAATTTCTTCTGCTAAACCAGTTTTTAATTGTTCAATGCTTAAAAACTTTTGGATAACATTAAAATCAACAATTTTCTTTTCATTAGAAACAACAATTTCAATGTATTTATATTCAGCATTTTCTTTTTCTTGCTGATTTAAAATTCCAATAATTTCACTTTGTTCTTCTTTTAAATAAATTTGTTTGAAAATTAATGCTTTCATAATGTTATGAAAGTTATCATTAATTAAAAAATAATCAACAATATAGTCTTCACCTAGATCATTAAATAATTTAATTGTTGATTCAAATTTTAGAGGATTGTTTGTTAAAACAATTTTAATTTTGTCAATTGTTTTGAATTGCAATAATGAAATAAAGTTTTTGATATCAACATAAAAAGTTATAATTTTGGAGTTATTTTCACTATTAAAAAAGTTAGTTATTTGGAAAGTAGCATCTTTTTGATATCTACTTGCTTCAATAATGTTAGTGATGTAAAGATCACGACCCCCTTCATAATAATATGCAATACCCAAATAAACATAAAAAGCACAATATCTTTTAATAATATTCATTACTACGTCATAATAAGATTCATTTTTAATAACATCAATAATGTCTTTTTTGGATAATCCGTCTATAAATTTTTTAATATAACCCAAGATTTCATTTTGATATTTAACAAAGTTAGTATCTGCATTAAGCTTTTGAAAAGCCTTTTCTTTTGTTAAAAAATCATTAAATTTGTTTAATATGCCATCAAATAGATCATCAACTTGATTAACGTACATTATTATATATTAATATAGAATGGATAAAAATTAATATTTAAAAAACACAAATATTTTAGATTTTAAGAAATTGAATATAAAATTTTAATTTTTTTTAAGAATTATAATAATTTCTAAATTAATATATATAAGTATGTCCAACATATTCTTAAAAAATAACTTAGACGGCATTTTTGATGCAACTTCTGAATCCAGTGTTGCTTTACCTCAATGGATCACTATTGTTGAAAAAGCTAATGAAACTGAAAGAACTTCATCTGCTGCCGTTCAATTAGGTGGTAAATATTCTGCAACTTCTGAAAACTCTTCTGCTAAAGATGTTAACAAACTTATTTCTATGCTCACTTCTGAATCCAGCTCACAAAAATTTAATGCTGCTTCTGAAACTACAACTGCTAGCTTAGAAAACCAATTACGTGAAATTCTTGAAAAAGATGGTGGTGGCAAAAAGAAAAAATCCAAAAAACAAAAAGGTGGTGATGGTGAACTTGCTGTTGATGAAGTTAAAAAATTCTTCATGACCCTTAAATCACAAGGTGTTAATGTTGATGTTAAATTAAACAACAAAACTATGACTGAATTCTTTGGTGGTGCTGATGGTAATGCTACTTCTACTACTACTGAAATCCCTGTTGTTGCTCCTGTTGTTGCTGCTCCTGCTCCTAAACCAGAAGACAACAAATTAATTTCTGAAACCTCTGAAAACAAACAAGTTGGTGGTGCTAAGAAAGGTAAAAAATCATCTAAAAAAGCATCTAAAAAATCTTCCAAGAAATCATCTAAAAAAGGATCCAAGAAAATGGACGGTGGTGTTAACCCTGGTTTCCAAGCTTTCTTAGATTTGAAGAAACACGTTGCTGAAAAATTAGGAATTAGCAATGGTCCTCAAGCTGCTAAAGTTGCCGGTGCTGTCCAAAAAGAAATGAAAGAAAAACATCCCGAATTAGATGCTGTTAAAATTGCTGAAGAAGGACGTAAACACTTTGATAAAAATGTTGATCACTACAAACAAATGTTAAATTAAACAAACTTTAGATTTGGTTTTATAAATTAATTAAATTATTGATTTATAAAATTATTTTTTATTTTACATATGCTTTTTATAAAATGTAACATATATACAATATGATTATAATTGATAATCATTTTTCCACTTTTTATCCATTTTTTAGTAGATATAATTAGCATGATAAATATTATATAAATATATAAATAACTTAAAATTATATGTATTATACATAATATTATTTATAATTAAATATTTATATATATAATCATTTAATAATCATTTTAATAATAATTAAGTTGAAATTGTATTAAAAATAATTGTATTTATTGATTTTAAAAATAAAAAAATTTTGCGCGCGAGTGGAAAATGATTATCCACTTTTTAAAATTACTTAAAGGGACAATTTCTATATTTAAATATACATTTTTTAGTGGATGGAATATAAATGTGTTATATGTAATAAACATTATAAATCTTATAAAAGTCTATGGAATCACAACAATAAATTTCATAGTGGAAACGATAATCATACCGATAATCATGATAATCATTCTGATAATCATAATGATTATTCAAAAAGTGGATTGGACAAAAAGTATAGCTGTGTTAAATGTAATAAAAAATTTAAACATTTTCAAAACAGATGGAGACATGAAAAATCCTGTAACCAAAATCAAGATTCTAATATCAACAATATAATTGTCAAAATGCAAAAAGAAATAGAAACATTAAAAAATAAACCAAATACTGTAATAAACAATATTAATAATATTAATAAAGGAACTATTAATAAAGGTCCTGTGTATAATTTTTTAAATAAAATTGGAAACGAAAATTTAAATATATTAACTGAAAAAGAAATTGAGTATATTATGGATCAAGAATTAAATTGCATAATTTCATTAATATCCATGTTAAATTTTAATCAGGAAATTCCAGAAAATCATACTTTTTGTACAACCGCTCTCAATGATAAATACATTAGCACAATTAATACTGAAACACTAGAAATTGAAAAACAGAGGAAAAAAGATTTTTTTGATAACTTGCTTTGGAGTGGGATTAATAAAATGAAATTATTATATGACAAACTTAAATACAAAAAATCTAAAAAAGCTCTTGATTATAAAAGAAATATTGAGAATTTAACTGAATATTTAGTTATTGATGACAAAGGAAAGAAAACATTTATTGAGTTAATTAATGCACTAACATTTAATAATAGACATTTGGTTCAATCAACTTGGTTACAATTAAAAAATAATCAGTTACCAGAAAACAAAAGACTTGATTTACCTGATGAAGATCTAGATAATGAACAACCCGTTATAAATTTAAATAATAAAACAAAAACTGAAATAAAGTCAATTGAACCAAATAAAAAACCAAAAAATTTACTAGAAATTAGAGGATTTGATAGTGATAGCGATTTTGAGTCAGATAGTGAAACATCATCAGATTCTGATAACGATGAATGCCCAAATATTAAAATAGTATATAAATCCAATCCATATATTCTTGAAAACGATAAATTATATTATATTAATACAAATGGTTCAAAAGGTAAATTATTTGGCACATATATAAATGGAAAAGTATGTAGAAATAAACCTTCTTCAAATACAAATGACGACATTATTTTATAAATACTAATTATTATTTTTAAAATAAATATATAAAAAAATTAAAATTAAAATCCCACTTATAATATATATAAGTTATGAGTTCAAAAAACCGTAGCTGTTCCTCGGATGAATATTTTACAAGTTCAGATTCTAGTACTGACTGTAAAAAACGTACTAAACATAATAAAAAAAGTGAAGACAAATACTCAAAAAAATGTGGTAAAGAACCTCGTAAAAATAATTGTAGGGATGATTGTTGTTCAGATGACGAATATAATTGTTTTAATAATAAAAATTCCTGCTGTAAAGGCGATAAAGGTGACAAGGGTGATAAAGGTGATACTGGTGAACGTGGAGAAAAAGGCGATAAAGGTTGTAAAGGTGATACTGGTAGTAAAGGTGATCAAGGTAACAAAGGTGATCGTGGTGAAAAGGGAGACAAAGGTGACCAAGGAGATAAGGGTGACAAAGGTGATAAAGGTGAATTAGGTCTCAAAGGTGATAAAGGCGATAAAGGAGATAAAGGTGACAAAGGCGATAAAGGCGATGCTGGTAACACTGGAGAAAAAGGAGACAAAGGCGATACTGGTTCAAGAGGCGAAAGAGGAGAGAGAGGTGACAAGGGTGAAAAAGGCGACAAAGGTTACAAAGGTGACAAGGGTGACAAAGGTGATCGTGGTGAAAAAGGAGAGAAAGGAGAAAAAGGAGACAAAGGTGATGCTGGACCAAAAGGCGATAAAGGAGATAAAGGAGAAAATGGATGCAGAGGTTTGCCCGGTGATATAGGTCCAAAGGGTGACAAAGGAGATAAGGGAGAAAAAGGATGTAAAGGTGAAAAAGGAGACTGTGGTCCTCACGGTGAATGTGGCCCTCAAGGTGCAAAAGGAGATGTTGGTGAAAAGGGTGATAAAGGAGATAAAGGCGATCAAGGAGAAAAAGGAGATAAGGGTGACAAGGGTGATCGTGGCGATAAAGGCGACAAGGGTGAAAAAGGTGATAAGGGCGACAAAGGTGATAAAGGCGATAAGGGAGATCGTGGTGAAAAAGGCGAACAAGGAATTAAAGGTGATAAGGGTGACAAGGGTGACAAGGGCGATCAAGGATCTGTGGGTGATAAAGGGGACAAGGGTGACAAGGGTGATAAGGGTGATAAAGGAGACAAAGGTGATAGAGGTGAACAAGGTATTTCATCAGAAACTTCTTATTTAATAACTTTAGCTTCATCAAACTCTGTTAGTTCAAATGATTACATTGGATTAGGAATGTCTTCAAATGATATTTTGAGAAATACCATTGTTATACCAACTAAAATGATTGTAAATAAAATGACATTTAATATTAGAAACTTGGCAGAAAATACAACTTATACTGCAATTTTAGTGGTGAATGGTCTTCAAACTAGTTTTATAACTGAAATAATTAATGGTTCTGTATCAATATCTTCGAGTGCATCGGGATCTCTTCAATTAAACCAAGATGATTTATTAACTGTACTAGTTAATTGGACAGGAGGAGCATTAAATAGGGGAGTTTGTGTGAGTATACTCGCATCTAAGAATTAATATAAGATAAAAATTGAATTAATATTAAAATAATATTTAGTTACTATTTTAATGTCAAATATAAAAACTATTTTTAAATTTCAGCTATTTTCTGATTTACATATGGAATTTTATAAAAATATTCCATTTATAAAACCTCTTGCAGACTATTTATTTTTAGCTGGTGATATTGGTAATTTTTCTAATGACAATTTAAAAAAGTTTTTTGATTATTGTTCAGTCAATTGGAAGAAAACTTTTTATGTTTTAGGAAATCATGAATTTTATCATAATAATAAAACATATGATAAATTATGTGGAGAATATGATAGTTTAATTAAAAATTATTCTAATATACATTTATTAAATGATTCATATTATGATTTAGAATTAGATAAGGATATTAACTATAGAATTTACGGGTCAATACTTTGGTCAAATATTCAAAATAATGGTTCGACGGAATCATTAAATGATTTTAACATGATTAAAATGAAAAATGAAAAAAATTGGACTGTTCCAATAGATTTAGAATATTTTAATAAATTACATAATAATTCATTAAAAAAACTATTTGATGAAATTAAAATTGCAAATTTGGAAAACAAAAAGTTAATTATTATTACTCATTTTCCACCAGTAAGAAAAAATCATATTATTGATAATTATACATCTCATCCAAAATATTTAAAACAACCAGACAATATAAGAGATTATTTTTCAAATGATTTTACAGAAAGTTTTTTAAACAAACATAATATGACAGAAAAAGATTTTTATTCAAATATAGTTTGTTGGATGAGTGGACATACACATTATTCTTATGATTTTGTATATAGAACTAGGTTTTTGTCAAATCAATTGGGATATTTTCAAGAAAATATGGATACGGGAACTAATTATGAAGGAGTTTATGAAATTTAAATACAATTTCAGAAATAAGTTGGAGTTTATGAAATTAAATAGATTTCCAATGATTTGTTTATTTTAATATATTAATTTCTTTACCGTCATTTAATATTTCTAAAACATGGGCTTCTCTTTGAGTGCCCCTATGATGATCAGATTCAGAATCAGTGCTTGATACTGTTGCATTTTTATCAAATTTGTCAAAAGCTTTAGATAATCCATAATCTGTTAACCATACTTTACCATCACAAACTGATCCCATACCATGATCAATTAATGGAGTATGACCAACAAAAATTTTGTCAACTTTATAAATTTCTTTTAGTGGATCTAGAAGACTGGCACATTTATTTTTAGATTCTGCCAAGTCTAAGTGTTTAGAACTTTTACTATATTGTTGCATACCCATATTACCATAGGTTCTTGTCCATAATGGTGATTCGCTTGAATTAATAGAATCTTTAAATTCAGAATCTTTTAATAAATCAAGTAAATAAAGAGTCATGAGTTGATTGAGGTTTTTTACACTATATTTTTTAGCAATTTTAGGTAAAACACCACCGTGAACAAACAAATTTGATCCAATAATTAAAGCGACTTGACGAGTGCAAGCTAAAAACTCACTAATTGGATTACCAAAATCAAAAGCCCACAATCTTGCTTCTTTACCATCTTTAATAATTGTTCCGTCTGGTTTTTTATAATTATCAAATTCTCTAAGACCCTCGTAACTTACATATCTTAAATCGCCTCTAACATTTGCTAATTCATGGTTACCAATTAATGAATAAACAGCACCACCTACTTTAGATGCTTGTTTATGTAGTTCAGTAAAATATTTTAAAATTTTCCAGTCATTACCTTCATCTGGAGTTGTAGCACCTTTTTTATTACAAGGTACTCCAGAATATCTGCATCTATCAACTTGATCACCTACTTGAACAACAACAGTATCACCCCCAATCCAGTTTTCATTTTTATCAATTAATTTTGCAATTCTAAGTGTTTTTAAAGTCATTTCCCAATCACCGTGAATATCACCAATAACAATAATTCTTTTTACTGGTGGTAATATGTGAGGTTGAGACTTTACATCATATTTTGAGCATTTATCTTTCCAAACTTTTTTAAATCCATATACATTTTCTATGTAATCTTCTAGTTCTTTATGCGATGACATTAATTAATTTAATTTAGAAAAAAAATTTAATACAGTTTATAAAAAACAAATAAAAATAATTAAAATATTATTTAATTATTATTATTTTATATTTTGCATAGCTTTAATTTAAAATGATGCATAATCAGATCCACTATATCCGCTGATGTTAAAAGCACCACCACATCTTGATTGTTTTTTGTGAGTTTTCATTTTAGGCATGGCAACTGGTGATTCAGATTTAGGGGTTTCAGATTTAGGGGTTTCAGATTTAGGGGTTTCGGATTTAGGTGTTTCGGATTTAGGGGTTTCTGATTTAGGTGTTTCTGATTTAGGTGTTTCTGATTTAGGTGTTTCGGATTTAGGGGTTTCAGATTTAGGGGTTTCAGAAGGAACTTTAGCTAACATAGTAGGGCTAGGAGGCATAGGGATTTTAGCTTCTTGTTTAACAGCTTCAGCAACAACTTTACCTTGAATTAAAGCAACAGCCTTTTCTTCTAATTTTTCAGCTTTAGCAGCTAATTTTTGGGCTTCTTGAGGTTTACCCATGGCTTCAGCTTTAACAGCAGCTTCCATTTTAACTTCTGATTTAGTAATTAATTTAGCTTTTTCTTCTTCAACTTTAGCAATTTGAACTAATTGTTTAGCTTCTTGAGGTTTACCTTGAGATTCGGCAACAACAGCAGCTTGTTTTAATTGTTCAGCTTTAACTAAGGCTTCAGCTTTAGCTTCTTGTTTAGCAGCTTTATCGGCATGAACAACAGCAGCTTTCATGTCACCTTTTTGTTCAGCAACAACAGCAGCTTGTTTGTGAGCTTCAGCTTTAACTAAGGCTTCAGCTTTAGCTTCTTGTTTACCAGCTTCTTTAACATGGGCTTTGACAGCTTTCATGTCACCTTTTTGTTCAGCAACAGCAGCAGCTTGTTTGTGGGCTTCAGCTTTAACTAAAGATTCAACTTTGACTTCTTGTTTAGCAGCTTCTTTTAAGTGAGCTTCGGCAACAGCAGGTTTGCCTTCAGCTTTAGCTTTTTCAGCTAAAACTGTATGTTGCTTAGCTTTAACAACTGATTCAGCTTTGACTTCTTGTTTAGCAGCTTCTTGTTTATGAGCTTCAGCTAAAGCAGGTTTGCCTTCGGCTAATGCTTTTTGAGCAGCACCATAGTGAGCTTCAGCTTTCTTCATGCATTCGTTGATAAAATCAGCTCTGTTAGGAGATAAAGCAATAGTAACAGATTTAGGGGTTTCAGATCTTGGGGTTTTAGATCTTGGGGTTTTAGATCTTGGGGTTTTGGATTTAGGTGTTTCGGATCTAGGTGTTTTGGATCTAGGTGTTTCAGATCTAGGTGTTTCAGATCTAGGTGTTTCGGATTTAGCTTCAGCTTTAACGACAGCTAAAGGTTTAGCTTCATCTGCAAACTTTTCAGCAGCTTCATGAGCAGATAAGGTTTGAATAGTAACTAATAAAGCAGTTGCGCTGATAATAGCGGTAGAAGGATCTTTAGTAGCTAAGTAACCAATCATAAACATAAAGCCTAATTTGAATAAGGTATTGTCAAAAATTTTGGCAACGTTTTTAGGGAGTTTTGGAGCAGCCATAGCAGCGTACAAAACTAAGAACAAACCAAGAACTGAGCTTAATATTTTATTATTGTTTACAAAATCTAACATCTTGTTAACGGACTCCATTATAATATAACTTATAAAAAAATCTTAAACTTTTTATAAAATTGAAATTTAAAAGCTAAACTTTTAAATATTTATATAATTAATAATAATGTCTAAAACGATATTGTGTAAAGAAGGATATTTGGTGCCTAAAACAGACAAATTCAAAACAACTATTGAATTATTGAAGAATGAATTAACTGTAGAACCATTTCAAACATGCTCTTTTCTAAAAGACAAAGAACCTAACCGTTTTAGTGTTTATCAGGAAAACGATGAATATATCAGTATTCCCAAACATTATGGTATAAAAAAATTAGGAAAACCTGATGAAAATAAAGAAGTAAAAGGTGCAAAATCAAAAGCAAAATTTAATGGAGATCTTAGACCAAAACAAAAAGAAATTGTTGATAAAATAGTACCTCATATTAAAGAAAATGATGGTGGTGTATTAGTTTTACCATGTGCTGCAGGTAAAACAGTTTTGTCACTTTATCTTAGTTGCTTATTTAAAGTAAAGACTCTTGTTATTGTTCACAAAACCTTTTTGCTAAATCAATGGAAAGAAAGAGCAGAACAATTTACAAATGCGTCTATTGGTATTATTCAACAAAATAAAATAGACATTGATGGTAAAGATATTGTGATTGGTATGTTACAATCAATAGCAAAAGAAAAATACGATAGTGAAATATTTAGAGACTTTGGAATGGTTATTTTTGATGAAGCTCATCATGCGCCATCACAATATTTTTCAAAAGCACTACCATTGATTGCATCAAAATTAACAATAGGTCTTAGTGCAACTCCAAAGAGATCTGATAAATTAGAAAAAATTCTTTATTGGTATTTTGGAGATATTATGTACAAGGCAGATGTTGAAGAAAATAATCGTGTATTAGTTAACATAGTAAATTATGACATTGAACATGAAAAGTTTAAAGAATATTTAATGTACAATGGTGATGTAAATAGACCAAAAACTATTAATAAATTAACAACAATTGGTAGAAGAAATAAGTTTATTATTGATACAATGGAAGAAATATTACAAGAAGCAAATAGAAAAATATTAGTTTTATCAGATAGAATTGAACATTTGGAATTACTAAAGAAAAGAATAGACGAAAGAGAAGTTGCTTCATCTGATTTTTATATTGGAGGTATGAAACAAAAAGCTTTAAAAATAGCAGAAACTGCCCAGGTAATTTTTGCATCATATGGTATGGCCTCTGAAGCATTAGATATTCCAGATTTAAATACATTATTTATGGTAACATCAAGAAGAGAAGTAGAACAAGCAGTTGGTCGTGTTATTAGAAAAATTGATCCAAATACAAGACCTGTTATTTATGATTTTACTGATCAATTACCAAGTTTTGTAAATCAAGGAAGACATAGAAGAAAATTATATAAAAAAATGGGTTTTGAAATGAGATTAATAGAAGTTAAAAACAATGAAATTATTCGTCAAATTGACATGGATGATGTTAAAAATATTAATCATAAGATAGTAACTAAAGTAGAAAATGAAGAATGTGAATTTCTTGATTAAATTAATTAATTACAAGCCTATTATTTTATAAATAAATTATTGAGTATTTTTATTAATATTTAAATACTTTTTAATCTTACTCACATAATTTCCATTACGAATACCTTGACCTCTCTCATAATCAGTAATTACACTAACTGGAAGACTGAGTGCATTAGCAAGATCTTTTTGGGTCATTTGTTTAGCAACACGTGCTTTGGTAATTTGTTGACCGAATTCTTTGTCAATCATAACAGGACGAGTTTCTGGTTCTCCATCTGGGTCAGAAGCGTCCCAAACTTTTTCTGTTTTAATAGCTGCTTGTTGTTTATTAGCTCCTTGTTTGGCAACAAGATTTGCTGGATTTGTTTGCTTGGTATTGGTATTTTTTTTAATTACAACTGGTGTCCAATCTTGATGTGAAAATGACATTAAATATTAATTAATATATTTAAATAAATAAAAAAATCAATTTTTTTAATAATCTACTAATTGTTTGACACTTTTAGGATTCCAATCGTGGTTTCTTCTTTGAATATGAATAGAATTTAAAAAGTTAGCAATATCAACTAACATTAAATTTCCATATTTTAGACAATTTGTAGTGTCATTATCAAAATTAGGAAAATACAAGTCGTGTTTTTCTCCAGTAATTTTTTGAAGAATAGCTTCAAGTTCTTTAAAGTTAGCACCCCAATGTAATTTATTAATTAGGTCAATAATTTCTTGCTCTTTAGTATTTTCAACTAAAACTTTAACTGTTTTATTTCCTTCTTGACAGGTTTGATAGTCAAATCCATAAGGAGTAGTTGAAGGAAAATATGTACCGTTTGATTTTCTTTTTTTAATACTATGTTTAATTCTGTTTGATAATGCAATTGATTCATTTTCACCATCATATACCCCGCTAATAATTTTTTTAAAATCAATAGTATTATTTGAAATTAAATTATCTTGAACAAAATGTAAAGTGATATTATTATCTTTATAATAATTATATTGATTAATAAAACCACAGAGATCTCTTGAAATTCTAGTTGGTTCAAGAATAATAAGGTTAAAATCTTTGTTTTCGCTAAATATCTTTAATAGGTTTTCTTGTTTTTCAATATTTCTAGCTGAAACTACTTCAGATATTTCACTTATAATTTTAAAATTATTTTCTACACAATATTCTTTACATAATTCTAGTTGTGAATCTAAGCTAGTACCAAATGATTGATTTTTAGAACTAACCCGTGTGTATATAATAGTATCACCATTTGAATTAATTTGTTCTTTGTTTAATTTAGTTGTAATATCATTAATTTCAATTTCATTGCAATTATCAGAATCAAGATCTACTTTTTTTCTTTTGTTTGAATTTGCGTTTAAATTTTTGGAAGATACAATTGATGTAATTGGAGTTTGTGATCTTTGACGTTTATTACCCGCATATTGTTTTTGACTACTATTATTTTCAGTAGTTTTAAAAGAGCAGGTATTCTTCCTTTTATTTTTAAATTCGCGCATATTATTAACATAGAGATCTAATATAAAATAATATATTATCAATTTTTTATTAAAATAAAATTATAAAAAATATATCTAACATCTAATATAATATGCATAAACTTACCTTTATTATTTTAATTTTAGTATTTTTAATAATGATATTACCTAATAAAACTGAATGTTTTGATACTGGGTTACTTGAATCTAACGAAGAATCTTTAAAAAAATTAATTACATTGGTTTTATCAATTGTAAATACTAATATGGATAAGTTAAAACAACACGATAAAATAATATCCGAAGTTGTATTAAAACATTTTGATAATGCTGTAAAAGAACAAAATCCAGAAAAAAGAAAAGAAGTTTTTACACAGTCTGTGTATAAAATAAATTATGAACCAGATGCTCAATCTAAACCTACAAAGAATGTTTTTAATTTAAAAAATTTTAATCCAACAATTGATTTTATGTATTGGGAATTAAGATCTGCTGGTCTTAAAACTGATGATAAATCAAAAATTGTAAAAATGGCCTTATTATATGATCAAATATCTGAAGATGAAGGTCTTAAAAAATTATTCAAACCAACTGGTCAAGTAAGAAAAACAATTAGTACATTGTTATCAAATTATAACTATGGTAACAACACTATTAATATAACATTAAAAGAAATTAATGATTTGTTATAAATTTGCTATTTTATTTATTTTTTAGTTTTAAAAACCAAACATAAATAAAACATAAACTAGCCATTAAAAGAACAATAATAAATGTAAAAAAATCTGGATAATTAGCAATTAATTTATATTGATTAATTTTTGAATTTAATTGATTGTATTCTAATTCTTCCTTATCAACTTCTAAATTATATTTTTTAAGATCTTTTAAAACTTCTTCTAATATTGTGTTAGTTGACTTAATTTGACTTTTATATTGTTCTTCCAAGTTTTGAATTAGGTTTGAAACTTCATTTCTATTTTCATTTATAATTTTAATTTTATTATTGTCTAGATCCGAAACCAATTTAATTAATTTTGATTTATTTAGGTCAGCTGTTTCTTGAAGAGAAGTTTTAATTTTAGTAATTTCATCTTTTAAAAAATTTATATTTTTAACTGTATCTTCTCTTTTATTTTTAATGGTTTCAAGTCTTTTATTTTCAAGTTCATCTCTAATTTTATTAAATTCGTCTTCAGATTTAGCCTTTTTATTTTTAAAATCAATTTCATACTCTCCAATATTTTTTTTAATTTTTTCTTCATATGCTTTTAATTTTTGAGTTGAATTTTTTGAAAAGTCTTCATATTCCGAATTAATTTGATCAACCTGATTTCTAATTAATTTGTTGGATTTTTTAATATCTTCTATTTTCTGGTTAACATCATTTTTTTGATTTTCAAGAATTCTATCAAAATCTTTATTTAAGTTAAGTTTTTTTTGTTCAAAGATATCTTCTATTTTATTTTTGTTTTCAACCATTTTGTCAATATATTTTTCAAAATTTAAATCAATTTTAGAAACTGTTTGATTAAGTTCAGTATTTGATTTTTGTTCTAAATCTTTAATTTGTTTATTAATTTCCCCAGTTAATTCATTTAACATTTCTTTCATATTTTCATCAATATTTTTAATTTTTTTTTCAAGATCAGCAAGTTTTTTTTGATAATTTGAATCAATTTCTTGCTTTTTCTTTTTGATTGCTTCTAAATTATTAACTAAAGTTGATTTAATTGAATCAAAATTTGCAGTTATTTTTTTACGTTCTTCTTCAATAACTTTTTGACGAGATTTTAATTTATTTTCAAGTTCTAAAAGTTTATTACTATAATCCGCATTTATTTTTTTGGTTTCTTCTAAATTTTTATTATTTAAGGAGTCAATTTGAGACTTTATTTCAGTATCTCTTTTATTATAAAGTTCTTGTAGTTTATTAATTATTTGTTTTGATTGGTTTTCTTGTTCTGCAATAAATACTTTTGATTTTTGTTCTTCGGATTGTCTTAAATTTTTAATGTTTGCTTCTATTTTTTCCAAGGCTTTTTTATATTCTATTTCCCTTTTTTGAAATTCTTCCATTATTTTTTTAATAGAATTTTGTTTTTCAACTTCTAACCTAGAAATTAGTTCTTTATTTTTTTTATCAACATCAGATTTTAGTTTAGCTAAATCATCATTAAATTTATTAACAGTATCTAACTTTTTTTTAGTCCATTCTTGTTGAACTTTTAAAAATTCTTTATTAACTGATTCAATATTAGAATTTGTTTTAATAAACTCGTCATTAATTTTATTAACTTCCAAGTCCAAATCATTAATTTGTTTAATTTTCTTATTTTTTTCTTCAATTAATTTATTAATTGCAAGTTGTAAATTAGTTTGAACATTTAATTCATCACTATATGAACATGATTTACAACATTTCGATGTGCATTGGTCACAGGACATAATATTATAATTAAATAACAATAGAAATTATAATATTATTTTGTAAATTATTTTTTTGTATAAAAGTATGCGAATGAGCCAACATTTAAAAGAACAAGAATAACTAATATCCAAAAAGTTAATGTTACATTTTCACTAACTAATGAATATGTTTTCTTTTTTTGTTTTAATTCCTCTAACCACTGTTTCTTATTTTTAAGATTTGTTTCAGATTCTAATAATTTTCTATTAATTTCAGATAATTCTTTTTCGAGTTCAACACTTTTATTAACATATTTTTCTTTTAATGACAATAATTGATCTTCCAATTCTTTATTTTGTTTTTTAACAACTTCCATTTTTTCATTTTCTAAATCTTCTATTAATTTCTTTAGCTTTTCATTAAATACTTTAGATTCTTCTTCAGCCTCTTGACGTACTTTTGATGTTGATTCTTCTAATTTTTTAATTTCTTGAATTGTTTTTTCTTCAGCATTTTTAATTAAACTAAGTCTTTTAGTTTCAAGATCTTTGAGTGTATTTGCAAATTCAGTAGCTAATCTTTTTCTTACATTTTCAAATTCAATATCAAATTTTGCAATACTTGCTTGATATCCAACATTTAATGAATTTAATTTACTTTTTGTTTCATCAAATATTTTTTTATATTCTTTATTTGTTGATTCTAATTCATCCAAAGTACCTTTATTAGAAGCTTTCATATCATTAATTTTTTTAATATATTCTTCTTTTTGAGTTTCTAAAGCTTTATCAAAATCAGCTTCCAATGCATTTTTTTGATCTACAAATGATTTATTAATAGACTCTTTTTTATTATTTAAGTGATCTAATTTTTTTTCAATAGATATTTTAGTTTTATTTAAAATTTCTTTTTTAGTTTCATTGCCAGCAGATCTAATATTTTGCATTTCATTATTTAAATTAGTTTGTAATTCTTTTAAAAATTGTTGATTTTTAGTTTCGGTTTCTTTTATAAGCTCATTTAGTCTCACAATTTCTTTTTCATATAAAACTTCCGATTTCAAGTTAAAATCTTTTAGTTCTTTGATATTTTTGTCAATTTGATTTTTAAAATCCTCAAAATCTTTTTCTTCTTTTAGAAATTTTTGATTAATTTCTTCTAATTTTTTGTCGTTATCTTTTTTAATTTTTTCAATAGATGTAGTATGGGTTTTAATTAAATCAGCTAATTTTTTTTCATGTTCTCCATTTAATTTTTGTATTAGGTCATTTAATTTTTTTTCTCTTTTTTCTCTACTTTCTTTTAATTTTTTAGTTGCTTCATCTTTTTGTTTATTATATTCGTCATATAATTCTTTATTTCTTTTAATTTCATTTGATGATAACTCACCAGTTAATTTAATAACTTGATTTATTTTTTGTTGATACATTTTTTCTTGTTCATCAAATTTTTTACCAAGTTCGTCAATTAATTTAGTTTTTAATAATTCTAAATCTCCATTCATTTTACTAACATTTAATTTATGTTGATTACCTAAATTATTTATATCATTTGCAATTTCAGTAATTAATTTATTTTTTTCTAATTGTTTTTGTAAAACCAAATTTTCATAAATTTTATTTTTATCATTTTTTTGTTTTGTTAATTCAATTATTCTGTTATCAATAATTTTTTTCTTATCATTATATTCTTTTGTTAACCTATCAATTTCTAATTTTAATTTTGATTCGGTTTCTTTTAGTTCATTGATAATTTTTGTAAATCTATTTTTTTGATCAGTTATAGTATTACATCTTGATTGGGCACAACAAGATTTACAAATTGATGTATCACAAATTGATTCTTGTGTTGTGTATAATCCGTTTTCATTAGTACCAAAATGATATGTTTTTTTATTTTGATCAACATTTATTGGATTTACATCTGAATTTTTCCAAGTAGAATTATTTGGACTAAATTGTAAAATTAATTGAGGATATTTATTTAGTTTTAACGCCTTCAAATTATTTAAATCTAAATTTAAAATTACATTAGGGTTACAATATGTTGGACAATTTATTGCATTTATTGATTTAGATGGATTTGATATAACACCGTCTTCATATTTAAACAAAACTCTAAACCATGCATTGCATGTGCATGTTGCAGAAGCATAACTATTGTAAGTATAAGGACTAACAGTATGTGATGTAATATTAGGTGCAGTATTTTGTTTTGTAGGTTTTTGACTTTCTCTAAAATCAGCACAAGAGCCAGCATTAACACCGTGATAAGTATTATCTCGTCTTCTATATTTACAACAATGTTCATCTGATCTAGAACACCATCCAAAAACTGAGCAACATCTACCTTCACCACATTTTCCTTTAAATTGTGGTCCACATCTACCACCAGGTTCTATTTTTAAATTTGACATTTATAGTATATTAATTATATTTATATATTAATTTATTGCAATTACAACAAGGTTTATTGTAATTGTAACAAGGTTTATTGTAATCACAACTATATTTAATAATTGCAACATGGTTTAAAAGATTTTCTATGATACATGCTATTTCCATGAACTGATAGACCATCCAAATGTTTTTTAGTACCATAACCCATATTATTTTCTAAATCATATTTTTGATTTAATTCTGGGTTTTCTAAACAAATTTGTTTGATATAATCATCGTGATATTCTTTAGCAATAATTGATGCTGCTGCTATTGATAAATATGTTGCGTCTCCTTTTACAACAGATTTTACCGAATAATTTTTAAATTTCTTTTCCCAACCTACACCATCAATAATTAGTTTTTCAACAGGTTTTTCTAATTTAAAATTAGTTTTTAAATTTTCTATAGCTCTATCCATCGCTAATTTAGTAGCTTCCAAAATGTTTATTTTATCAATTTCATCTGGTTCTGCATATCCAACACCCCAAGCATGAACATTTGATTTGATCCATTTTAACGCTTCTGCTCTTTTTTTCGCAGATAATTTTTTAGAATCAATAATTATTTCATTGTCTTTTGTGTTTGGTCCCCATATTACAGCACCTGCATAAACACGTCCAATTAATGGACCCCGTCCTGCTTCGTCAACACCAATTTCATAGTCATCACTAAATTTTTTTTGCATTATGTAATATAAATAAATTTTTTTTTAAATCAAATTTTGCTTAAGATTGAATTTTTTTAGCAACTTTTTTAGGAGCTTCATTGAATTTATCATCTTTGCTAGTAGGATTATTAGCATATGCCCATGGGGCTGAACAAATTGGGCAGTGTTTATTTTTCTCAACCCATGGTTTAATACATTCAAAATGAAAAGAATGACCACATGTTCCTTCGACAACATATGAATCAATTCCTTTGTCTTGGTTGTATAAACTATTAGTATTTAAATTGCAACGACAAATTGTACAATCGGTATTGGATGGTAAATTATAACCCCAACTGCTTAGGATTCTCATACTATTAACAACATATTTGTTAGACATTATAATCTACTCCATTAGGAATATTAATTATAATAATCAATTTTTTTAAAATAAATGTTAAGAAAAAATAAAATTTATACTTCAATATATACGTGTATGTTAAGGTCAACAAATATATATTGTTTAGTTAACAGTTTAAAAATTAAAGAAAAACAAGTAATTAATAATCAATTTCAAAAAATAGAAAATCAAATTGAAAAAATTAATGACAAAGTAACAAATAATGAGTTATCTAAAGATATTACTGATAATTTAATTAATGAGTTAACAAAGAATTTATCAGATTTAAAAGATGATATGAAACAACTTGAATTAAATAATAGTCAATCTAATAAATGTTTTAATAGTGATTTAACAATTTTAAAAAATAGTCTTAAAATTATATCAAAATCTTTTGAAGATAAAATAATTAAATCTAATGAAAATAATACTCGACAATTATTATTTAATGAAGAAAATACAATGTCAATAATTAGAATATTAGAAGAAAAATTATTGAATTTGGAAAATAAAAAAAATTTGATAGAAAGTATTGGTATAGATGAAATTATAAAACTTAAAATATATCCAAAAACCACATCAATTTTAGTATCGACAAATACTAATAAACCTTTTGAATATTTTTATGAGAACAATAAACTATATCAAAATAATAATTTTGGTACAGATTCAAACTTAGTGAATGGTTATTATTTTATTGCAATTTCAAATAATGATCAAATTGTAAATAAGGCATGGAATGTACAAAATGGAGAATTATTAGAATTAACAAATTATTTTGATGGATCAAATTTAAAATTAATAATTGATTCAACAGAATATTTATCTGATGGATCTATTATTTTAACCAGTGATTTTAAATTATGGATAAGAATAAATAATTGTTGGATATCAAAGTAATTAATGACTGTCATAATTTAATTAATAACTGTCATAATTTAATTTTAATCTTGTTAAATCATAGCCTTCAATTCTACTAACTTCAATAATTTTATTATTATCAACTTTAATAAATATTTGTGTTGGCAATGCATCAATTTTATAACGTTTAACCAAACTAGAATTTTCATCATCATCAACATCAAGATATGCTACTACAAGATTGGGCATACTTTTGACCATATCTGGTTCATCCAATTTTTTTTTGAGTTGTTTACAAGGGCCACACCATTGGGCTCCAAAATACAAAAGTACGGATTTTTTATTTTCAATATTATTTAAAATAAATTCATCAAGTTCATTAATTCCACTAATTGCTTTCATTAAATATGTTAAATAAATATTTTTTAAATAGAAATTTTTAAATCATATTAAATAATTTTTAATTAATATAATTTTATGGCATAAACAATTTATAAATCTTCATCAGAATCAGTTGTATCAGTATCTAAAGAAGACAAGTCAGAATCAGTAGTAGTACTGTCTAAGTTAACATCGGAGTCATCAAAAAAGTATTTTTTATTTGATTTAGCTTTTTTACCACCAATTTGTTGTTCAGAAGCAGGTGTTTCAGATTTAACTTCAGATTTTGGTGTTTCAGATAATGCTGATTCAGATTTAACTTCAGATTTTGGTGTTTCAGATAATGCTGATTCAGATGTAGGTGTTTCAGACTTAACTTCAGAGTTAGATGTTTCAGAAACAATTGCTTTTGATTTAGGGATTTCAGAATCAGATTTAGGTGTGTCAGTTAATTGTGCAATAGAAGATTCGGATTTATTTTCAGATTCAGGTTCAGATCCAGCACTTTGTGATAATTCAGAAACTTCAGTAGTATAAACTTCTTTGTCGCTGTTTAATAAAGCAGCTAATTTTTTGTATTCAGCAACTTTAGTAAAATTACCACCTTTTAAACCATAATTATCAGATTGTAAAGGAGTTTGAGTTAAATTTAATACTTCATCAAAGTTTTTACCATAAAAAGATCCACCGTTTTGTACTTGTGATTGGTTCAATTTTAAATTAGCAACTTGTGATTTAAGAGCTAAATACTTGGATTTATATTTTAAATATTTTTGTTCGAATGACATATATATTAATTATTTAGATTTTAATTATTTAAATAATTAAAAATAAAAAGTTGAAATTTTTAAATATTATTATGATTATTAATTTTATAATGTGTTCATGGTTTGATGATTCAGAATACAATACCGTTGTTGAAAAAACAGACAAAATTATTGAAAATAAAAATAAAATTCCAATTAAACTTTTAGATGTAAAAATTGGAGATAACATTTATATTCAATTCCACCCATATTCTCAAAAATATATTTATTCACTTTATCCAAAAGTAGGAATTGTAAATAGCATTGAAAATTATGTTTTTAATGGAAATGAATTTCCTTCAATTACTATTACAAATAGTGAAGGAAATCCTGAAGAATTATTTCACGGAGGAGTATCATATTTTGGAGATTCACTTGGTTATGATTATTCAATTTATTTGATTGAATAATTAAATTATTTTATATTAATTAATTAATAACATAAAAATTAAATCTCAAGATAAATAAATGTCAACAAACATTAAAATATTTAATAATCCAAATAAGGTTATTGCAAAATTACCATATGAAATTATTGGAAATAAAATATCAAAAAAATGTGTTGGTTTAATTGGTAATCAAATTAAAGTGAAATTACTTGAACCAATTTATTTAGATCCTGTTCCTGAAGACATTATTCAAACCTTTTTATATTTATTTAACAATAATGAAGGAAAGGGAATATTTGTTAATATTATTAAAAACAAAATAAAAGATTGGATAGTATTTGCTAATAAAAATTCAGTAAGTAAAAACGATCAGATAATAATTAAAAATTTATTTGAATTATTTGGTCACATATTAAAAAAATCGGAATCTCAATATTCTTTGATGTTTTTTGTTAATTTAGGTAATTATCCAGTTATTCAAAAAAATTTATATATTGATGGGAAAAAAAAGATGATACCGGTTGTTTCATTTAACTCAAGCTTTATTCATTATGATATACCTTTACCAATTCCAAAAATTATCGAATGGAAACAAAAAATAACAGAAGGGATATTATTTTTATTTGAAAAGAAAAAGATTCAAAATTCAGAATCAAAATCAAATAGTATATATAAAAGAATTTTAGAACTTAAAAAACATCCTTATTATGAAAATTTTAAATTAGATTTTGAAATAGTAGATTGGGATATATTTGATGATTTAACATTAAAAAAATTATCAACAACAATAGTTATAATTAGTGATTTGTATGTTCCAAATTATTATCAATATTTTTTGAATTCAAATGTACATTTGGTATTAATTGAAAACATTAATTATTTTAGTTACTGGTCAAAATTATTAAATAAAAACTTGGAATATTCAAGTTGGAATATTGATACTTGGGAAGAAAGTTTGGATAAATTTTTATATAATAAAACAATTACTAAAAATTTGTTTGTTTGGTCGACCAAATATTATAATATGGAAAATATTAAAGACAAATATATTGGTTTTTTTGAACATTTAAATCAAAATTATTCAAACATAAAATTATTTATTGAACCATTTACAAATTATACAGAAGCAAATCTCAGTATAACAACCCAATTAGATTATGATAAATTTTTTGATCTTTTATATAAAAACTATAAAATGATAAGATGTTGGTCATATAGAATGAATCCGTATTCAACATTATTAACTAAATTAAGAACAAACCATACATTTATTCCAGAATTAATAAAATTAAGTTTAACATCATTACCACCATATGAAAATATACATTGGCTTGCTCCTCAAAGAGCATTATTAGATTTTGTGCCAGAATTTTTAAAAAGATCAAAATCAACTGAATTTAAGGAAAAACCAAATGTTAAATCAATAACAAATTATGTAATTAATTCATCTGATAATTTAATAAATTTAAAAATTATTAATAACAATTCAAGTGTATTTTATATTGAATTGCCTGAAAAATCATCAAAATTTAATTTGTGGGAAAATGATTTTATATCTGATTTTGAAACAATATTACAATTTGTTAACAACCAACCTATTGGATCAAGTTTTATAATTAAAATATATACTTTTCAATTACCTCGTACTATTAATTTAATAAAGGCTTTTCAAAATAAATTTGAAAGAATAAAAATTATTAAAAATGAATGGTTTGATTCATATTTACCATATAGATATTTAATTGGTATTAATTATGTTAAAGAAAAAACTAAAGGCGATAAAACAATATTAGATTTAGAAACTTATAATCATATGTTTTTTTCACTTGAAACACAAGAATTAATAAAGGCAATTAAATATGTAAAATCTGATGTTAATGTTGATCCAAGTTTATTTAAAAATTATGATTTAATTAATGACTGGATTAGTAAATGGTTTGATTCCAAATATATATAACCTAATAACAATATAATTATAACCATAGAATTTCTATAAAAAAAAATCTAATTAAAAATAATGAAAACAAAACTTGAACATCCTCCAGAGAATTCGAATAATACAAATAAAGAAACTAATTTAGATCCAGACATGAAATGCGCACCTAGTAAAAAATATGCAGATGGTTCGTGTTTTACTGAAGAAACTTTAAAGGCAATTGCAGAAAATTATAATAAAAGAAATAAAAGCAAAATTAATGTTAACCAACCAAAAGAAAAATTAGTACAAGAATTAGAATCAAAATTATCTGATAAATGCAATGAACAAACATGTTGGTTAAGACTTGATATTGTTAAAGAACTAAATAATGAAGATGTTTTAACAAATACATTTAGACCAAAAGGTCCAACAAAAAAATATGAATGGTTAAGTACCACCCATATTAATGATGTTATTGAACAATATCATTCAATTCATAAAGATTTTGTATTTTTAGGTGCAGTTCCTTCAGATTTTGCTGATTTGCCAATATTAGGAATCAGTAATTTAAAATTTGAAGACCTTGAAAAAGATGGAAAACATAAAATTGGTTTAGTAATTAATTTAGATGAACATTGGAAAGATGGATCACACTGGGTTGGTTTGTTTACTGATTTAAAAAAGAACCAAGTTTACTTTTTTGATTCTCTTGGTAGAAAACCAATAAAAAGAATAAGAAAATATATTAATAGAATTACCAAATATTTATATAATAAAAAGTATCATGAAAATTTACCAATTAATGATGTTATACAAAAGGTTAAAAATATTAATGGTAAAAAATCAAATAAAGAAGCAGTAGAAAAATTAGTTAAAAATAATAGTCATTTAAGTAATCTTCTAGGTGGTGGATTTGATATTAGATATAACCATATTCAACATCAATTTGATAATTCAGAATGTGGAGTATATTCAATTAATTTTATTATTAGATTAGTAAGTGGTGAATCATTTGATTCTGTTATTAATGATATTACTAAAGATGAAGAAATGAATGCAAACCGTAAAGTTTATTTTAGAAATGTTAATTAATTTTTCAATGTTAATTAATTTTTTCAATCATAAAACTTAAATTATGTTGTAAATTATGGAAATTTACTGGTAAACCTTTTGAATCTTTAAATTCAATATCTAATTTATCAATATTAAAAGGTTTTTCAAATTTAAATTGACAAACTGATTTACCATTAAAATATAATATTCCAAAAGGAACTTCATCAGATAAATTATTTAAAAATAAATAAACTTTGTCATCCATTCTTAAATCCCATATTCTATCAGCAATATGTATGTGTTTGTTTTCAGCAACTGAAATAAAACCTAAATTTTGTTTTGATAAGATAGTTGGAACTATAGAAATTTCATCATCTGTATTAGATAATTCAATAATAACTTTTTGTTGTTTGTTTAGTTTAATTGTAATTTGTTCATTTAAGTTTTTATTTTTTAGATCTTCATTAAGGATTTCTAAAATTTCATCAATATTATATTTTCCTGTTGGTATAGTTAATATTATTTCATTATCTTTGTGTAATAATTTTAATTCGTTATTTTTATTTTCTTCGATATTAAACATTGGACTTGGTATAGAATAAGACATTAATTTAATTCCGATTGCATTATTTACATTTTCCAAAGGATATGAATATTTTGTTTCATTATTTTCATTAGATACTTCAATTTGTAATTGATTTGTTCTAAATAAATAATCATAATCCTTAATTAATTGTTTTAATTCTGTATCTTTTTTATTTATTTCAATTTCTTTCAAGTTTAATTCAGCTGTTTTAGTATCAAGTTCACTATTTTTAGAACTTAACTGTTCAAATTCTTCAGCTATTTGCTTTTTAATTTCATTAATTTTATCAAAATCATTAGTTTGTTTTAATTTTGAGTTTTCATATTTTAAATCATCTATAATTTGTGTTAACTCATTTATTTCATTATTTAAATCATCTATTTGTTGTTTCATTTGATTTAATTTTGCTGTATCTTCTTTAACATCAATATTAATAGATTTCATACTATTTCTTAAATCACTAAATTTGTCATTAGATTGAGAATTTTGATTAGATTGATATTGATTAGATTGTTGACTGTTTCTATTAGAATTATTTGATTCATAATTAGATCTTGATCTTTGTTCTTGTTCTCTAGCAAATTCATTTCTTTTTGCTTCAATATCATTTCTTATTGATTCATTATTGTTGTCATTAAATCTAACTCTATTTTGATCATTACTATTATTATTATTTTGTTGCATTTGTCTAGCTTGCTGTTGCATCATTTCAAGTTGTTGTTGTCTTGTTAATACCTGACCACCTTTTTTATTTTGATCATAATCAGAATTAGTTGGTTGGGCTCTTTGATTATTATTATTATTAGGTCTATTATTGTTATTATATTGTACGCTATTTGAGTTCATATCTGATTTAGGAAAGCTTTCGCTAGTAAAATCAACTTTACCACCCGATTGAGGTACTTTAATATTATCTCTATCTGATTGTAATCTTTTTAATCTGTCTTCAAAACTAGTATTATCTTCAATCATTTCTTCGTCAATTAATGGTTTATCAATATTATCTAAACTCATAAGATTGTCACCTGTATCATTTGCAAGTCCTTGAAATCCTCTATTAAAATCTGATGATTTCATGTTTTGGAAATCAGGTTTACCATTTGACTGTGTCTGTGGCTGTCTATAATCATCTCTATCATTATTATTTCTATTATCATAATTATTTTGAGATTGTCTAGAATCATTATAACCTGATCTATCTGGATTGGTTTTCTTTGGTTTTAAAAAGTCAGGTGTTGGTGGTTTTTGGTTTCTATTTCCAACTTCATTTTGTCTCATTTGTTGAATGTTTTCCATTCTTGCATTAATATCTTGAGCATTTCTTCCAGTATCATAATTATTAAAATATTCTTGATCAGTTAAATTATCAACAATGGGTCTAAATGCTTGATCCAAACTTGATTCATAACTTTGATCAGATGAAAAACCAGCAAAAGGATCATTTGATTTACGTTGTTCTTCTCTTTTTCTTTCCATATTATTAACACGTTGATTTAAGCTAGACGGAGTTGGATTTTGACTTTGGGTTACAGTTTTGGTTGATTCTGGTCTATCCATAAATTTATTTCCTGGATTTGGGTTAGATTTGAAATCCCTCTGAAATTTTAAATCAGATGGATCTTGTTGATGGTTCATTAACACATTAGTTTTTTTAAGTTCACCAAGAGCTTCAACAACCGAATGTTTTTTAAATTGGTCAAAAATAGAAGGAAAATTATCCTTATTAATTTTAGAGGTATCTAATGATCTATATACTGTTTTCATGTTTTTAATTAAAACATTTATTAATTTTTCTTTTCCCTCTCTATTTAAATTTTGATAGTTAGATTGTTGGATTAAAATTTTATTTAGTCCAGCAATTGTGTCTTTGGAGAAAAATACACTTTGCAATTGTTCAGACATTATTGATAAAGTAAGGTTTTTTTTTAATAGTTTTATCTCATTTTATGCGTTTGATTACATTTAAAGAGATGATTTAATCATCATTAACTGATTTATCAGAGTAGTTTCCATCATCAGAATCAGATCCAAATTCTAGGTTTTCAATTTTACTTTTCTTTTCTTTCTTTTTATTCTTTTCACTGGTAGTTTCTTTTGCCTTAGTTTTAGCTTTAGTTTTTGTATCAGATTTAGGTTTGGTTTCTGGTTCCTTTGTAGATTTCTTCTTTTTATCTTTTTCTTTAGTTTCTTCTTTTACCGATTCTTTTGTTATCTTTGTTTTTGGTTTAGATTTTGTTTTTGGTTTTTTAACTTCTATTTCTGATTCACTACTACTTTCATCATCAGAATCTTCAATAATAGTTGGTTGAGGAGTTATTTGTGTTTTTGATTTGTTTTGACTATTGGTTTTGTCACCAGTATCTTTTTTAGATGACTTTTTATCAACTTGAACTGTTTTTTCAATAATTGGTTCAATAGTTTCAGAACTAGTATTTGATTTTATAATGTCCTCAGTTATTAATTCAGGTTTATCTTCATCAATAACAAATTCAGATGGTTCATTTGTTTCATCAACTTTAATAATCATAGTTTCTCCATCAAATGCAGCAATCTTGTCCCATGGTGGATAATAAATATCAGATTGTGAATATTGATCTTGTTTAAGAATACCGTGAATAATTAGTGCCATTTTAGCAGCATTTTGTTCACCTTCTTTCTTTGAAGATCCAATACCAAAACTAACGCAACGTTTTTCCATCGGACAATCGGGTTCTGCATCATGACGTTCAACACCCATAATGTATTTACGTTTATGTGGTGGTCCTTCATAATGAATAGTAACATATTGTGGGAATTTCCATTTATTTTGATGATGAATTCTAAGTAATTGATCTTTATAGTTATTATCACAATAAAGTTTTTCAGAATAATCAATTAATGTTTCTAACAAATTAATAATTAAAAACATACAAGGTTCAAAACCATTAGATAAAAATAATGCACCAATAAATGATTCAAAAACATCTTCATGAATTTTTTCTAAATTACGACCATTCATTAGTTCAATTTGTTTACTAATAATAAAAAATTTACTAAGACCAATTTCTTTTGACATAATTGATAAATTTTTTTTATCTTCGATTTTAGTTTGTAATCTTGTCATAAAACCTTCATCTTGTTTTGGATAACGATGAAACAAATACATAGACACAATTAATTTTAAAACACGATCTCCAAAATATTCTAATCTTTCATAACTTTTATCCATTAATTCCAATAAATCCTTTGGATTTCCCAATTCATTTTTTGCATCTGATAAAATATTTGAAGGGTAGATATCTTTCCTACAATATGATTTATGAGTAAATGCTTGTCTAAAATATTCTATATGATTAATTTTATCAATATTAACATTATATTGATTCAAAATTTGAATAATATCTGATTCATTTACTAAGACATTATTTAAATTGTAAGGAATATGAATAATTTCATCTTCACCGTCAGGGTTTTTTATAATAAAACCATCATTCATATAATTTGTAATGTTTTTATGCTTTTCCATTAATATATCAAGCTATTATTTCTATAAATAAATTATCAATTTTTTTCTTAATACTAAAAAACAATCATAATATAAAATATATAAAACAATATATATGATTTACAATGTATTAATAGTAGGGGGAGGTATAACTGGTATAATGTCTTTAAAACATTTAATAGAAGAAGGTA
>JACCDT010188884.1_pt1 | contig 46161 bp, 47 predicted proteins | sample 7446291 | NCBI WGS metagenome assembly JACCDT01 (sample SAMN15323446, study PRJNA562643) | freshwater metagenome | isolation source: river surface water | place: USA:Blue River Watershed | collected 2017-08-17
CAGAACACGGCTGGCATATCCGAATCATTGAACTATCCTGAATGGCCAACCTATTACTTTGGTGTAGACCCTGTCGGCAACGATGCTGGTGTGGTTCTCAAGGTGACCAATCAGGGAGTGGGTGAGATCACGTACAACGGTTTGATTATACCAGCGGGGTCGACCTTCAACATACTTCTTGGGAGAGATGCCACCACCATTACGCTGCCAACGAACAATGGGCTTCAACCAGCGGGCAGCATACTGGCGTCGGACAACATCACATTGACGGATGACACGTTCGTTGAGTCAAAGTACAAGTTCGAGCTATATGCTTCGATCCCTGAGTTCAACATCATCGGTACCACCCAAACATCCGGTCCGCACGGATTCCAACTCAAGACCTTCAGTGATCAGCCAAACACGTACATCATAGGAGAGTTCACACTATCGGGCCACACCACCACTGCTCAGGCGTCCAACAATGCCTTGGCCCTGTTCTCCAGCTACAGTAATATGAGAACGAGGTTCGATACGACCAGTTGCACAAGCACATTCGCCGGTCCAAACAAGGTACATAACGTCAGGGTCCATGGCCTTATCCTGCTGAGCCAGAACAGCCTTGCCTCCGACTATATGACCCATGAAATAGGCCTGCGTGATGACTTCGATCCCATCTGTGGGGCCTCGACAGGGAACTTGAACAATCTTCCTTGGATATCTATTCCTTTCGAAATCCTCTGACACTATTATTTACGGGAGCGGATGACTACCCGATGTCGATTCAATAATTTTGCATATTTACATGTATAATGATTGACACAATAGAGTTCATCAAAAGGTCGAAAGTGTCGCATGGCAACAAATATGACTACTCAAACAGCCATTATGTCGGCAGTAACAAGCGCATTGCCATAACCTGTCCTGTTCATGGGGACTTTTCTCAGGTAGCCTGCGAGCATATGCGCGGAAGTGGATGTAAACACTGCGCAAGACAAAAGTGTGATACAGCAACATTCATTGACCAAGCCAACAAAATTCACAATGGCAAGTATGGCTACTCAAAGACAAATTTCACCCACGGAAAAGATAAGGTCATTATATCATGTCGTTTGCACGGAGAATTTGAGCAAACGGCACGCCTTCATCTTAAGGGGCAAGGGTGTAGCATATGCGGCGGCAGCAAGAGGCTTACTACTTCAGATTTTATCATGAAAGCCAAGGTTGTCCATGGAGATACGTATAACTACTCACTCGTCGAGTACAATAATAGCAAGGCAAAGGTGAAAATTGTTTGCCATAAACACGGTATTTTTTTACAAACACCAGATACACATACTAATCACAAACAAGGATGTCCTAAGTGCGCAGGTGTTGGCAGAACAACTGAAGACTTTATTGTAGATGCCTCTGAAAAACACGACAACAAGTACGACTATTCAAACACCGTGTTTGAGAAGTACAATAAAAAGGTGGCCATAAACTGTCCAATTCATGGAGAGTTTCAGCAAAAGCCATTCATTCATCTGATGGGCTCTGGGTGTCAGAAATGTTCTGAATCTAAGGGAGAGAGAAAAATCGCCTCCTTCCTTCGCAGGAGTTCAATAGCCTTCGAGAGCCAAAAGACGTTCAGCGATTGCAAAAGTGACAAAACTGGTAGATTGCTTAGGTTTGATTTTTACCTACCAAAGTACAATGTTTGCATAGAATATGATGGAGAATATCACTATGAACCTTGGAGGCTCTACTTTGACAAGAGCGTGGCCAACGAAAAGTTTCATGAAATGCAGCATAGAGACGCACTGAAAACGAACTACTGCAAGGACAATGGCATTCAACTGCTTCGTATCCCTCACTTCGAGATGAATCAGATAGACAAAATCATCGGCAGCTATTTACCAGAAAGGGATCAACCATGTCAGTAGGCATATACGGATCGCGTAGGGCTGCCAGCGTAGACTTCAATGATGTCGACACCCTATACTCCTACTCGTCATCGCGCGAGGAACTGGGCGACATCCAATTCACACCGCTGTACGGAAGTACGACCGAAGCAGAGTTCAGAAGGATATTGGGCGCTGACGGTGGTTACAAGCTGAAATTGCCAGCCTCCGTCTTCAACAAGCTCGGATTCTATCTGATACTGATCAAGCCCAAGAGCTTCAAGACAGAGATAGTCGATTGCTCCTTTGTGGTCACCAACAACGATACGGAGATACAGATATCCAAGAAGGGTATCGTCATACCCAAGCTGCAATTCCAGAGCAGCGGTAGCTTGATAGGTTATCAGGTTGAGTACTTTGACAGCAACGGCGTGAAGATCAAGAACTTCCACCGCATCATCACGTCCAGCGAAATAGTGTCTGTGAGCACCAACAACAACAACGGGAACGCCAACTCCACAAGCTATGTGCTGAACCCGAACGGGAACAACCTGTTCTTGACGTTAACCCCTGATGAGGCCAGCTTGATCTCAAGCCAGCAGAAAGCCGACCTTGGGAGCGCGGGACAAACCATCCTCATCTCCAACACGTTCTTCGATCCCACGATGATAGAGGTGGAGATGGTCGATCAGACGCTTGAAACCCTGTCGTGGCAGTTGGGAGGCAACTCAGTAAGGAATCTGGAGACCGGAGAATACTCCGTGTTCGATGACAATGGCAACTTGTACAAGCAATACTTGCTGATGACCAGAAAGAGCACCTTCACCAATGGCAATCTCGACATACGTCAGGAGATCAAGGACGTGAATCTCGACCAGACGTTCGACGACGTCTCGCAAGGCATCTGATCATACGCGCTGCTCTACCGTCTCAAGGTATTCCTGTACCTCATCTGTGGGTCCTACCACCATTTCGACGTTCACCACGTCGATCGATGTGGCGATGTTCTCGAACACATCTATTGTGACCGTTACCGGTACGATGGACACCGTGATTTCGGACTCAATGATCGCATCGACCGTCACCGGGGTTATCACGGCCGTTGGGAAATCCTCAAGCCTGCCAGTGACAGTAGCTGTAACGCCCGAACAAGGCGGTGATACCGGAAGCTCGACTTGGAATTCGCTTCCCGCATTTATGCCCTGTCTGTAAATGAACCTCTGTCGGTTGTAGACGGTGTTCCTGTAAACCGTTCCTTGTGTTCTAAGGATGGTTGTGGCAGGTATCAATTGCTCTGAGTACGAGAAGAAGTTCAACTCTATAAGCTGCAAGAACGCCTCCAGCTTTTTCATGTTCAAGCTGTTGGAATCAGGCTCGCTCATGAGGTAGTAGTTCATGTACAGCCTGCGCAATTCAGGATAGTGATAGGCCGTGTGGTCGCCTATTGCGGTTTTCCTAGGAGGAATGTCAACATTGGACCTGTAAATGAAGTCCACATATTGCGCCAGCGTCATGCCGGTTATGAAGTCCGGATTCACAAGATCGCAATCCTCTATCGCATACTCGAACGGCACGTTCATGTTCTCAAACTGGAACGGCAGTCCAGAGCCCCACACCCAGCATGTTCCGCTGAGTTGATAGTAGGTGAACATGTCGCACTCAATGGCCTTTGCCGGGTCGAGAGCGCAATCAAGCTCCTTGGTGTTCATGATGCTGTCGGTCATGAAGTACACCGTATCTCCTGTCTGCGTTTTTATGTTGTCGACACGGATCACCGGGTCGAACTCAGGCCTCCATTGATCGATGTACTTGCGTCCGTCCCCCCTTCCTTTTCCGCCTTCTTGGAACTTGAACACGCTTGCATCGTACTCTACGAAGCCATCGGCGTTTATCTTCTGCGTCGACAGTATGGTGGCCCCGCTGAACTCGTCATAGATAACGGACGCATCCACCGTGCGTTCAATGTCATAGACGAACTCATTGAGCCTTATCAAGCAGTCGGGAGCGCCTATCAGACGGAAGATGAACATGAGCGCATCGCGTGTGCCCTTCTTCTTGAAGAGCCATACGATGTTCACCAGTATTCTCCTCCACACTTGGAGGTTGTAGTAACCCAGTGAATTGCCGTCGTCATCCTCATCACCGGAAAGGTAGTTGAAGAGATCAAGCTCATTGAATCCCCTCGGTAGTTGCAGACCCAAAAGCTGGGTCAGCTTGTACAGGAATTTATCAGGGACATTGTTCTCTCCGTTGTATGAAACAGTATGTCCGAAAGCGAGACCATCAATGTACCTCTTGATGATGTCGAACTGGTGCGCATAGGCTTGAACGATGTTCCTGTAGACCGACTGTTCGGAGTCAAGCTCCAAGTAGTTCTCAGGTATGACCGATCGGATCAGGACGTCCGTCTTCTCCCGGTCCATCCTGTCGGAAAAGTCGAGAAGGTCATTCTGATACTCATCGAAGGCAGCCCCATATATGTCGGGATTGAACCCGTCTATGTCCATGGGCCACGTGTAGGTCACGGGTATGGTCGAGCCATCATCATAATAGGGGTTCGGCATCAACCATGTTCCACGGTACAGGATCTGGTACTCCAATGGAGACAGCGATTCCTTGAAGTTGGCCACCACCTTGTTGTTGGGCCTTATGTAGATGTTGGTGGTCGAGGCCGATGTTGAGCTACTGAACAAGTAGCCCATGACGGTGAACTCCAAGTATAGGCCAGCGGAGAACGAATAGTTCACAATGGCATGCTGCACCGTGCTTCCGCTGAGTTGGACAACGAAATCCTGCGTATCCATCAACAGGCTGCGCCCTTGACGCGTGGAGCCTGATGTCAGGACGATGCCGCCCATGTTGGTGATGGCGGTGTACGGAATGCGGAACATCGACACTTGACTGCCTATGCCGGATTGTGCCGCCGTCAGCGCTGTATAGCTGTATGCGGTTATGCCAGTTCCGTTCAGCCCGTTCTGGGAGAAGTTGTTGGCAAGTACAGCGTACGGCCAGTTGTCGATGATGTTGTTCATCGCAACCCCCACTTCCATCTTCAGCGAACCGAAGTAGACATAGCTGGTCAGTTCCCTATCGGTGAGGTTCAACTCATTGGCATGGACAAATGTGGTGTCGTTCTCGCTGACACCCGACATGTTCATGCTGCTTAGACTTTCATACCCGTCGAACCTAAGGCTCGTAGTATCAGCCGAAATGAAGTTGTTGCTGAAATCGCGCTCTATCCTGAAGGACCCATGCGTGAATACCGACTGTGATGCGGTGGGGAAGGTACGCAAGTCCTCGCCCGGCCTTATCCGGACTGAAAGAGTGTTGGCCGAACTCGGTTGTCCGAAGGGCATTCTGATGAGAGCGTTTCCAATAAATAAGAGACACAACGTTTTTGAAGCAAAGTGCTCCGCCACCTATATCATCGTCAACCGTTTGTTTTCAGCGTACTGACCAGTAAATTCTGACCAGTCTTATTTAGGTTAAACACGCTACGATGTCATTTTTGGTGCAAGAGCCCACCACGTTCGTCAATATCAAGCTGACAGACACAGGAAGGAGATTGCTCTCGCTCGGACAGTTGACCTACAAGAAGGCGGTGTTCTCTGATAGGGAGATCGACTATAACATCGACCGAACAGGGCAATACAGCATATTGGTCAATCGTGTGATGTCGCCTAAGGACGAGCATCCAAGATTGCCTCCGTTCCACTTTGATGGCACTCCTGCCACGCCGCTTTTGAGCCAATTGCTGGGCGGTGTCCACAGCGTAACGGCGGAGTGTGAGTCTCGCGGGTTCTATTCTGGGAACACCAGTGTCACCGGAGACACCATACCCAGCGTAAATGACTACGTGATATCGGGAGCCCAAAGGTTGGGGTTTGGGAACACCAATGCTGGCAACTTCGATGGAACGAATGTAGCCGCCATCACCAGCAGTTCATACGCCCCCGGAGCAGGGAATCTGGCCTTCGTGGTGTTCAGCAACCCTTCTGGAGGTGGAGATGCCGCCATTGACTCTGATGCTCCATTCGTGGCCTTGTGGTACAGGATAACAGGAAGTACAGGAAGCATTACGGCCGATCGCAATTTCCCCGATTTCAGTACTGCTGGCAGTTCAGAGTCCAGCCGCGTACATCACTACCCATGGAATGGCATCATAGGATATTATGGGTCTGCGAGCACCGTGAACAACAAGGTGTGGAACCTCAACATCGTACGGTCCAGTTCTGAGATAGGGACCGCCTTGGGCGATAGTGGATACACCACCTATGGGTCCACGGACTACAATGGCCAAAAGCATTTCCTCGGATTCGACGATCACTATCGTCAAATAGGATTCCTCCACTACACAAATGAATTCACCGGCAATACGTACGGTGAACAGCTTGTTCCGGGCAGTGTGGAGGTCGACATGCCACATTTGCTTTGGCACAGAAACCCTGCCGTAGCTGGAGAAGGAGAACATGCAGGCCAGCGGTTTACCGATCGCAGCAGCCCGGTGTTCTACGATCCCATCGCCGGGACCACGTACACCCTGCTAATGGATGCACCGCAGAGCGGCTTCACGGTCGGACGCGTGTATCCCAAATTGAAGCTCATCGCCATAACGGACCCAGAACTCCTGACGGCCATGTCCTACAAGTCCAACAGGAATTGGACACTACCCCCGCTGAAGCTGAATTATCGGTCCACGCCCCGCGCCGGACTAACCATCAACGATGTGAGCGGATGTCTGGTGGATGGCAAGACCTACTATGTGACCTATCTGCCAGAGATGGACAATCAATGGGCAGCGGATACCTCTTTTGGATATCAGCCAGCGCTTCACTGCGGTTACATACAGAAGATATCTGGATACACGAATTCTGACGGCTACTCACCGTACCTGTCGGCGAAGTTTTCCGCGCCCGCGTTCCCCTATCTCAGGAGTGACGTAGGCATGACCGCTTACTCTGGAACGGGATGGAACGCCAATTCGATGTCCATACTGATCAAGGAGATCGACACGGACGACGATCTGGGGGTGGACCATGTTGGATCCGATGGCTGGAAGCTGATAGGAACAGGTGGCGGCTATTACGTTGGTGGTGAGGATGGCGGAAACACGATCAATCCATCATTTGCCCTGCTCAACGAGTTCATTGTCGACCAGTCCGATGTCGACAGCGGCATCACCTATACCCTCAATACCGCTTTCACGGAGCGCATCGATTACCGTGCCAGCGGCAGCACGTTGGACATGACTTTCGGGAATGAGGCATTTTTCTATGGCAATGTCAAGGCTTCGCTCATGCGGACCACCTACACCACGGTGATCACCTTGCAAGCCCAGAACTCAGAGTTCAACTCCTCATTGAACCCGACCTTCTACACTGGCGTGGATACCGATACGTATTTCACCGAGATAGGGGTGTTGGACGATGAAGACCGATTGGTGGCAGTGGGAAAGCTCACCAAGCCAACGCTCAAGAATGACACCTTATATCTCATCATCCAGTTGCATCTGGATTTTTGACACCATAGCTATTTAAGAAAAACGCGACAAGTATGGGTTACCTAGCTTCAGCATCGACAATATACGCGAGAGCCTATCTTACCGGTAGAGGCAGGGAGTACCTGTTCAACAACGGGAACATACGATTCAACAACTTGGGTCAAGACCTCTTTGAGATCAAGACCTTCACTCTGGGAGATCCCGATGTGAACTACCTAACCTCAGAGGTGCTTCCGGAAGGAGGGGTACCGGACCTGAGCGGAACGTACGACAGTTGTCTGAAGACAGCCTTGGACTACGAACAGAGGAACCTTCTGTTCTTCGAGAACTTCGACCAAGTCGTAGGCAACAACATCGACTATACGACGGATGCGAACGGGAACATCCTGAACGTGAACGTAAACCTGAATGATGGAGACATACCGGTTGGTGTGGATGGCAACACGGGCGGAGGAGGCGGAGGAGGCAATGGCCGTCCTCTGGTCACCCTAGACCCCGGAGGTAACGTTGTTGGTGTCCTGACCAACAACAACAATAACACAGGCGGCAACGTCACCAACATTGATCCCGTAAGATAATGGCAACGAATCCCGCACCATCGACCATATTGAACAGGCGCATCATTTTTGCCACAGTGAACAGCACGAATGGCAACGTGATCAATGAGCCATTCCAAGTTTTCGGCCCCTACGCCCAAGGCATACGCATCACGCGCCTCAGAACCGGGGACAAAGCCGTCATTCCATTGACGAGCGAAACCGGAGAAGGCTCGTTCTTCATCAAGCTGCACTATCCCAATACCTCCAGCAGCAACGCGTCGGTCAACAAGACCATGTATGTGACGTTCTGTACCAAGAACAGCACTTATGATGATGGATACAAAGACTACCTACAGCGTGTACCAGCGGCCTATGTGGCAGCGATGAAGAACTGGATCGACAATGGCAGAACGCCATCGACATCAGGTGTCATCCGCTATCGCAAGCTGAGCTTCACCGGTTACGGTTCAGACACGGCCCAAGCCAACAACGCGGTTAGTTTCGAGATAAGGTTCAACTATCGTGGTGCCAACGTTGGAAACAACGGCAACAATACCAACAACATCACGAATGTAGACAACAACGTCACGTTCGGACCGAACAACACCGGTAACAACACCAACGGGAACACCAATAACACTAACGTCCTAAGGTAATGCCAAGCAACTTCCATAAGCCAGTACAAAGCGTAATCTCCACAAGAAAGGAGACGTTGGCACCCGTTACGGTGAACACCGCAAACCTCACAGGACTCCTGTGGACATTGGTAACGCGTGCAGACTTGACAGCTTGGGAGACCAACTACACCTCTTCTTTCAACCTTCCGTTCGAGCGTGATGCGTTCTCAAGCGCCTCTACCCTGTCGCTCGCGTATCCAGAACTTCAGCATCTCAATACCAACTCGTTCCTGTTGGCGTCCATACATCCGGACCACTACAACGAGATGATCGATGGGCGCTCCGTCGTTCTTGTCACCCCCAATGGTGTCACATGTCTGTCGTCCACCTACAACGTCTTGGCCAAATCGGAGGACAATGCCCTATTGGGCAAGAATATCGCGTTCCTGTTCGCCGATACCATCAATCGACCATACACCGGAACAACCGATGGCGGTTCCATCAGCAGGGCAACGGTCACGAGTTGGTCTGCCAGCAGCTATCTCGACAGGCCAGCAGCGGTTTCCTACCAGAACTTGCAGGCGAACGACATCTACACTGATCAGCGCCCCAATTCGACCATCAATCGTGGCGCCACCATGCCGTTCACGTATCCCACCAATACCAACCAAGGATACAATTACGACATACCGATCGGATTCATCGCTCTGGACAAGGGCTTCGTCGTGATCACCCACCAAGCCATAGTCACTGCCATCACATGGACGCAGGGACAAATGGTCAGGGCCACCGTCATCAACAACACGGGTGGTGATACCACCAATATCGTATTCTCCGGCAACGGGTGCGGCATCACGTTCTACGATATTGACGTGGAGTACAAGACGACCGTTGTGACGACGGCGCTTCCCGGCGAGTTCTATTTCAGCAGTAACCCCACTTGGGACTTTGACGCGAACCTGAGCGAATATCAGCTTGGGTCCAACAACTACACCGACACCTATGTGACGGAGATAGGCCTGTACAACAGGAATGATGAGTTGATAGCCATCGCCAAACTGGACAGACCAAAGCTCAAGGGATACACAGGCGTGCTCACGTTCTCCTTGCAGATAGACGTGTAAGGTCGGCAGCGACTTGATTTACGGGTCGTTTTTGTTGATATTTCATGGGAACACCCATGATAAACAAGACTACCCTCGCTCTGGACGTATCCACTTCCGTCATCGGCATATGCCTGTTCAATGAGAACGGCGATCTGCTCTCGATGGACTACATCAAGTTCGGATCCAACAAGGAGCAGGACCTCTTTGAGAAGGCCGACCTTTTCGAGAAGAAGGTGTCGTACATCAATGAGCTTGTCATCGAGAACGAACCTGTAAAGGTTCAATTCGTGGCTATCGAGGAACCTTTGCTCCGTGTACAGGGCAAACATAGTTCGGCAGCAACGATCGGCCTGCTCAACTTCTTCAATGGCATCATCAGCGACAGATGCTTCCGCTTGTTCGGTGTCAAACCGGTCCACTACAACGTGAATCACGCTCGGAGCACAGTTCTGCCGGGGTTGCCGAAGTCCAGCGAGACCAGCGCCAAACAGGAGGTGTGGAAGCGGGTGTCACGCATGGAACCGCAGATCAACTGGCAGTATGGGCCCAAAAGCAGGAAGCTCATCGATGAGAGCTATGACATGGTGGACGCCTACATCGTGGGGACATGCCACATCCTGAACGTCATCAAGCAGGAAGAGCTTCTGGAGGCGAATCAGTCTCCTCAGTGAACTTATGATAGCGTACGCCTAAAAATGCGTACGTTTGCGGCGAATGAGCGTCTCCATAGCCCACATAGCTGATATTCAGGTAAGGTACGGCAAAAGGCACGATGAGTTCCAGACAGTGTTCACCAGAACGCTCAAGGACCTCGCTGAGCGCCGACCAGACCGCATTGTGCTGGCGGGAGACATCTTCCATGACAAAGTGAAGCTGTCGCCATCCTCCATCGACTTGGTATCCAAGTTCATGTTCGAACTCGCTGAGATAGCGCCCACCGACGTTATTCTTGGGAACCATGACCTGAACCTCAAGCAACTGGAACAAGGCGACGCGCTATCGCCCATATTCGAGATAGCGCGTCGCCTTGGCAGAGAGGACAAGGCTGTTGTAGTAACCGATGAGAACAAGTCGCTGATCGACTTCGGCCGCAAGGCGATGTACTACTATCCCAACACAGGCTTCTTCGACATCAGTGACAAACTGGTATACGGAGTGTTCTCGTGCAAGGACAACAAGTTGCTGAAGCTGGAGAACAAAGACCCAAACAAGACCTATGTGGCGCTTTGGCACGGCATGCTCTACGGCTGCAAGATGGACAATGGTTACGACGCCTCTGGCGATGAACTTGTGAAGCTATCGACGTTCGCCGGGTTCGACGCTGTCCTCATGGGCGATATCCACGAGTACCAGACATTTGAGCGCGATCACTTCATCGAGGTGGATGAGGATGATGTGCAGCAATACATCCAAGAGGGTTGGGAAGTGGTTAAGGAGAAGAAAGTTAACGCTGTATAGTCTTCACTTCACCTCTGTTGGACTATTTAGAGGTAGTTCAACAAGGCCATGAAGAAGAATTGTCAACAGTGCAACGAACCAACCACCAATCTCAGATTCTGCTCCAATCAGTGCAAGCACAAGGCAAAGGAGGGCCGCAAAGCGCCTCTGAACGTATGTCAACACTGTGCGGTCGAGTATCCGGGTAAGAAGAAGCAGAAGTATTGCTCCGAGAAGTGTCAACATGAGGCCAGCAGCAAGCCAAAGAATCCACGCATCACCATGGTGTGTGATGGCTGCCGCAAGGAATTCGTCACCATGGAGGGGTGGAAGTCGAAACGAAAGAAGTACTGCTCCAGAACATGCAAGGATGACCATCAGAAGACAAAGTACCTAGGCGATGGCAACCCTATGGCTGGAAAGGAAGTGTCGGAGGCAACCAAAGAATTGCATTCACTGGCCGCCAAAGAGATGTGGGCCGACCCTAACCATAAGTACAAGGTCCAAGTTGGACAGAGGATGTTCGTCGCCCAGAGTGGGCATTGGATGGGAACCGATGAGCAGTCAAAACTAAAGCGCAGGCAAACGTTCCTCGCCAAGTATGGTGTCGACCACAACTGGAAGGACAAGACTATACGGGCGAAGTGCGATGCTACCAGCATAGAGCGAACTGGTTTCACTATTCTTCAACGGTTTCAGCAAGCAGCATGGAAGGCAGGAGAAACCAAGATAGAGAAGGTCATCAAATATCTCTTGAAGAAGAATGATGTACCATTCAAGAGAAACTACTACATTTACTTCAATGAACAAGAGTACAAGGTCTATGACTTCTATCTACCTTTGCAGAATCTCCTGATTGAAGCAGACGGCGACTATTGGCATGGCAACCCAGAACGTTATGATGAGCTTAATGAGATGCAGTCCATCAACAAGAAGAACGACGCGTTCAAGGACGAGCTTGCGAAGAATGAAGGTATGGCCCTCTTGAGATTCTGGGAGAGCGATATCAACGAAGCGGGATTTGAAGACACACTAATGAAGGCTATACAGGCACATGGCAACCGTTAAGCTTAGGAAAAAAATACCGTCTGCCGCATATGTAGGAAGCCTCGTGCAGCAGTCATATGGAGAAAGTTTAACGAAGGGCTATCTGTTATGGCACATCGATGGTCAAGACGTATCGAATGAGCGCCGACTGATCCCCAATGACTACGGATGGTGCAAGATGACCATCTCGCGCGGGGAGAACATCGAAGAGCGCCTGTCGCATTTGCAGTTCAGCCACAACAAGCGGAAGACCAAGGTCCACATCGTGTATGAAGATTTCGAGGAGAGCTACTCCATCGAACGCCTCAATCAGATCAAGCAGTTGGTCAAGGACAAACATGGGTGCGAGAGCATCCACGTGGAGTTCCGCGAATTGGACAAGCAGACGCTCAATCCAGAGGAGGCCGACAAGGATGAAATAGACCCCAATGATATCGAGCGCATGTTCAACATGTTCCTCGATGAGAACGACTTCGATGTGGATGAAGATGAGCGCAGGGAGATCATCGAGTTCGCGCTCAAGCTGGAACGGGAGATCGACATCAAGCAAGCACACAGGGAGAACAGGCGTTATACCCTGTTGACCACCGAGGTCAGCAACGTGTTCTCGTTCCCTGTGGAACCCACCATCATCAATTGGGACCACATGCGCGGTCTTACCGGCATCTTCGGTGAGAACTATTGCGGCAAGTCCAACCTGATCAAAGCGGTGGTGTGGGGCATGTTCCAGTACATCATCGGCGGTGCGCACGCGAAGTACCTGATCAACATCTACACCAAGTCCGACAAGGGGTATGTCCGCAACACCTACGATATAGACGGCATCCGATACCGCAGTACGCGGGAGGTACACAAGGGGAAGTCCAGCAACAGCTACCCCACCAAATTCGAGGTCTTCCGTGAGGCCATGGGTCCCGATGGCGCCATGGAGTACAGGTGGTGCAACACCATGTCCGACAACTCCACCGCCGACAACACGGAGGTGAAGAACATGATAGCCGATGCCTTGGGGACGTATGATGACTTCATGAAGGTGAGCCTCCACGCGCAGAACGAGAAGGACGGGTACCTCAACTTGGAGCAGCAGGAGAAGAACGATCTCATTGCGCGCTACCTCAATTTGCACACCTATCGTGACCGTCATGAATATGTGAAGAAGCCCTACAACGAGCTTCGCACAAAGCAGAAATTGCTTGGAGAGTCGGTGGACATAGAATTGGACATCAAGGACCTCAAGTTGCAGATAGAGGACAAGGAGAAGATGGTGTCGACCCTCGAAGAGGAGCGTCGGATGTGGACGCAAAAACAGGAGGATGCACAGGGTAAGGTGCTGGAACTTACGCGAAGTCTCCACAAAGTGGAGGACATCGGTTACGACAGCAAGGACGCCATCATCGCCGACCACACCACGAAGCTTGTTTCTCAAACCACGCTCAAGTCCGCCATCGACCTCCACGATGAGTGGCTCGACAAGAACGTGCTGCGCGAGCTTGAGGTCGACCCCAAGAGGACCACCGAGATATTGGAGACCGAACTCGCTGAGGTCCGTTCGGTGTTCGCGACCGACAAGCAGAAGTATCTCACGAACAAAAAGTGGTTGGAGGACAATCCCAAGAAGGAACCACCAAGCATTGATGTCGTCGCTGCGCAGGCGCGCATAGACGAGTTGAACCGCAACATTCAGGACTATAGGAACAAGCGCCAGACATTCCTCGGCAAGGACTGCCCCACGTGCAAGCAGGCCATCAGCAAGCCGGACCCCAAGGGCGTTTCCGACATGGACGCCTTGATCACCGAGGGCAACAATGCGATCACGCGCTATCGTCAATCCATCGAATCGTTCAATGCGGTCAACGAGTGGAACCGCAGTTTCGACACCAAACACGTCTAACTCGATGCCCTGAAAGTGTCTCTTGAGTCGCGGAGCAAGATCATCGAGTCCATCAAGCTGGAGATGGAGAACTTCAAGAAGAACAAGGAATTCATCGAACTCAACCGCATCATCGAACGCAAGCGTCAGGAGGTCAAGATGTGGAGAACATCGCATGAACTCGGCCAGCGAGAGCTTGTCAAGCTTGAGGAGAAGATCGCCAAGTACGACAGCGTTGTTCAGGCCAAGGCGAACAACAAACTGTTGGAGGCAGAGATAGAAACCCTGCAAACGTTGATCAAGACCTACAAGCTGTCCATGCACGGACAGCAGACCCAGTTGATGAACCTTGCCGCTGACGTGCGCCTCTTGAACAACTCGATGAATGACAAGGTCAAGAAGCTCAATGAGGTGAAAAGCGGGGACAAGATGTACAAGCTGTACTCCATCTACCTGCAAGCCGTGGAGCGCAGCGGCATACCCGCCATGGTGATCAAGAAGCGTCTTCCGATGCTCAACAACAAAATCAACTCCATCTTGCAGACCATCGTCGGCTTCAAAATGGAGTTCTCCATCGACATGAAGGGCAACATCACGGAGCTTTTCTACAACACCGAGAGCAAGTGGGACGCGCTCCCGCTCAACAGCGGGTCCGGCTCCCAGCAGTTCATCGCGTCGATCGCCATCAAGGACGCTTTGAACTACGTCAGCAAGCGCTCCATCGTGCAGCCATCCATCATGATGATAGACGAGGGCTTTGGCACGCTCGGCAATGAGCTACGCGAGAACATCATGACCATGCTTGAGTACCTGAAGGGCAAGTATCAGAACGTGGTCATCATCACACACCTTGATGAGGTGAAAGACGGGGCCGACCATGTGATAGAGGCCATCCGCGATCGTAACATCATAATGGACAGCGCCCACGACCGGGACGAGCGTGCCGGAGTCACCAGATTGCATGTACGCCGATGAAGAGCTTGTTCGACATATTGCTGGGCGACATACTCAAGGGTGAAATGGACGCCAAGAAGGCCAAGAAGAAGGCCAAGAATACCGAGGTCGATGATGAGGAGCAGGCCAAAACGCTGAAAGAGCAGGCGGAGGCTGAGGTGAAGCGCCGGGCCAAGAAGAAGCTGGAGGAGGCATTCGCAAAGAGCGAGAGGCAGGCTGCGGAGTCGATGGCCATGGCCAAAAGGAGGATGCGTGAGATGAACAAGGAGGAACAGGCCGCCGAGAAGCGCAAGGTCCTACTTGACTCTCTTCAGGCGCCCACCAAACGGTTCCAGTGGCAGTATGATAATGCGGGGGTCCTACAAGCTTTTCATGAACAGCGTCAGGTATTCAGCATCGAACGCGGCGCTTCCATGTACAAGATGTATCTCTCTGGTGCAGAACCAGTTAAAGGCGTCAAGAGCCTAGCAGACAGAGCGAGGAGCGTTGGGGTGGGAAACAATTACACCTCCACCAACGTATATCAGTTGAAGGAGAAGGCAGAGAAGGTCCTCTCCCGCATCGAACTGCTCGAAAAGCAGGCCCGTGACAAGGCCAAAAGGAAAAAGCGTCATGATCTACTTCCTTAGCGATACGCATTTCGGCGAGACCCGTATCACACCCGCCTTCAATCCGTTCTTCCGTCCGTTCAAATCGGTGGAGGAACAGAACGATACCATGGTGGAGCGCATCAACGAGGTGGTGGGAGAAGATGATGAGCTATACCACTTGGGCGATGTCGCCTATACGGTTGAGGGTATCTCCTGCATGGACCGCATCAAGTGCAAGAACCGTACGCTCATATTGGGCAACTATGATGTTGACGTGCCGGAGAAGATGCCATTGTTGCACGCAGCATTCAATGGACAGGTGTTCGATTCCATGCTTCGCCAATTCGAAGGGGTTCTGATGTATCTGAACCACTATCCCGCCAACGGGGCCAAACACTCGGCGAGCATGCCGCACGCGCTCAGTATCGTTGGTCACATCCATGGTCTATGGAAAGTGCAGCCGAACATGATCAACGTTGGTGTTGATGCTTGGCACTTCCGCCCCGTGAGCCTAACTGAGATCCTGTTCGTTTACAACGCGATCCAACATCACTACGACAAGAACGTATTCCCATGCTGCGACTCATCCATTCCGACCAAGGCCTAACGGCCCCGCTTGACAAGCCGAGTATCTTTCTCGCGGGCCCTTCCCCGCGCGGTCGGGGAGATGGCTTCCCTGCCGATTGGCGCGACGAGGCCTTCAAACTCTTCGAGGAGAAGGGTTTCGATGGATACGTGTTCGTTCCGCGACCGTCCACCGGAAATTCCACCACCTATGATGGGCAGATCGAATGGGAACTCCATCACCTTGACCTCGCCAACATCATCATGTTCTGGGTGCCGCGTAAGGCACCTGATATGATGGGCATCACCACCAACGCCGAATACGGGCTCTACGTCAAGAGCGACAAGGTCGTGTATGGTCGCCCAGACGACGCCCTGCAAATTCGATACTTGGACTTCATCGGGAAGAAGTTCGCGGGCATCAAACCAACGAACACATTGGAGGCCACGATCGGCGCAGCCATGGTCTTGGCCAGCAAGCGAGCGGGCGAAGGGCTCATACCGCGCCTATTGCGCTGGTTCAAGGTGATGTGGCGGGTTATGCCACGACTTTGATCATCGGGCCTTAGCGGGCACGGCAGGAGCCTTATCTGATCCCTTCGGTGGAGCAACAGCGCCCGGCTTCTGAGGCTTCGTTGGCGCAGACTTCTTGGGCTCGGATTTCGATGGCGCGAGCGCGGTCGGAGCCTGACGCACATCATTCCGGAAGAAGCTCTTGATCATGCCCTGCCTCTTTTGCTGGACAGCATCCGGAGTGCTGTCGGCGTGCGACCTGTTGTAGTCATCCTGACGCTTCTTGGCGGTCGCCGCATTGAACGCGACCAATGTCCTGACGAACGCGCTATCGTTCTCCTTGTAACCTCCTATGGGGACCTTGGTGTAAGTCTTGCCCGTGAAGAACATGCTCTTGATGTTGGCGGTGTTGAACAAACGCCACACGTTCTTGGCCTCCGCACTGCGCTGACCCGTCTCGCGAGCCGCTTTTTCGGACTGGCCCGTCACGTGTACGCCACGTAGCATCATCCTGCCTTTCGGGTCGATACCCAAGGCCACGGGCATGATGAGCCTGAACTTCGAGATGGGCATCTTATATTTCTCGTTCTTGCTCTGGAAGAGGATGCCCACCTCCAGCCCGTACTCTATGGCCTGCTGCATCAGTTCCTTGCTGAATGGAATACGCTCGTTCTTCCGAACGTAAGGGTCGCTCTCTGTGAGCAGGTCGGCCACGTCAAGGCCAGCCAACTCCATCAACCGCACCTTATAGGGCAAGCTCAAGTTCACACCCATAAATATGAACCCGTTGTTCTATCTTTGTATCAGAGATACATTCATGACATCACTGGAGAAGGTTTCTGGCAAGAAAGAGATGATGGCCATCATGGAGCAGGCCAAGAAAGACGGGAAGAAACACATATCCTTCTCGGAGTTCGACCTGTTCAACAAGTGTGGCCACAAACACCTTGTTTTCAAGCATTTGGCCTTGGAGACGGAACCTCCATCCATTCATCTCGCATTCGGCGACGCGATACACGCCTCCATCGAGCGCACCATCGAGGACTCCTTGGGCCTACAGAACAGGATCGACTTCTTCCGAGAGCGGTTCCGGAAGAACATGGACGACACCATGAAGGGAGAGCCCGCCTATAGTGAAATGGATGACTTCATGGGCCAAGGGTGCAACATTCTCTCCATGATAGATTTCGAGGCGCTGCTCCGGGATTATGAGGTCGTTGCGGTGGAGGAGCCACTGTATCAGCACATCTACGGCAACTTCTACTTCAAAGGGTTCATTGACCTTGTGCTGAAGCACAAGACAACGGGGCGCTACTTGATCCTCGACTGGAAGACCTCCACGGTCGCATGGATATTGAAGTACAAGTTGGCTGACGTGGTGTTCCTGATGCAGATGAAGCTCTACAAGTACTTCTGGGCCCGCAAGCATGATGTGAACCTATCGAAGATCGATGTGAAGTACATGGTGCTGAACCGACTAGCGGACAAGAAGAACCCCAAAAAGGGGTATGGAGAGTTGCAGGAGGTATCCATGACCAGCGCACAAAGTGAAGTGCGCGATGCGCTTGAACTGGTGGCCAAGACCATCAAGTCCATCCATCTGGACAAGAAATTCCCGAAGGCCAAGTTCGTCCTTGACGAGTACGGCCGCATCCAGAACGACAAGTCCGGCAGGCCGCTCGTGGACGACAAACCATGCATGTTCTGCAAGTTGAAGGGTGGCAAACATCCGCTCTGCAACTCAAACATCGATCAGGATCAAACATTGCTTGCCGAGCATGCGGCGGTTCCCAAAATGGGAAAGTGAACGTATTTACTTGGAAACTAGACCAATGGTTACTCAAATGACCGACAACATCTTCCACTACTGGTGGTTGAAACTGTCGCTGATATTCAAGAAAGATGGGGTTGTACGTCCGCTGATGTCCAATGATGCTCGATCGGTGCTTATGGGCACCCCATATCGCGATAGACACTTGTACATGTCTCCCTTCGCAAAGTATCGCATGCAACTGCTTGCTGGTGTTTCTCCTGATCCGTACGTTAGAACGACCACTGACGTGGTCCACACTGCGGAACATCGCGTGTTCTCCTTCATGCGCTCGCTGCTGCCGAGGTTCGTGATCGGATGGCATGAGGCATATCAAGCCAGAAAGAGGAAGAAACGCTATGAGAAGGAGTACAACTGGGAGCCCACAATGGTGGAGGCCATGTTCTCTCCAAAGCCAATGACCACTTGGCGCAGGCTCAAGATGAAGAAGAACAGGTTCCACTGGAAGTTCTGGAAGAACAAGCCGATCCCTTCCCATTACACAGGATCGAGAATAGACCAACTCGACAAAGCGAAATACGATCCAAAACGCAAGGAGCATGCGGCTTGGCTCGATGGCAATGACATGTACGAGTCACTGAAGACTTTGGGAGTATACCCCATCAATGAAGGGCATGAAGATAGCGGTGGACTTTGACGGCACGAGCGTCACACACGAATTCCCGTTGGTGGGAAAGAACATCGGCGCCGAGCATGTGCTGCGCGAGTTGGTGGACAATGGTCACCAATTGATCCTGTTCACCATGCGCAGTGATGAACATTCCATCGGGGAGGAGTTCGCCAAGGAGATCGGTGTTGAGCCGTCCCCGGCAAAGAACTATCTGTCCGATGCCTTAGACTGGTTCAAGAAGGAAGGCATACCGCTCTACGGTGTACAATCGGACCCCGACCAGACCAAGTGGACCACCTCCCCGAAGGCATATGCGCACCTGTACATCGATGATGCGGCCTTGGGCTGCCCATTGAAGTGGGACCCATCCATATCGCATAAGGCCTTCGTGGATTGGGAAGCCGTTAGGGCACTATTGGTGGAACAAGGATTTCTCAAGAACAATTGACATGACCTACAGAAAGGGCAGACTACGTTTAGAGGACTTCACCAAGATCCACGACTACAATGAACTGGACCTTGCCAAACTCATTCGTGAGCAGGCACAGGCAGCCGAGAAGCAGGCCGAAAAGGTGGTTCGTGGAACCAAGTCCGCCAACGTGGAAGTGCGCAAACTCATGCATGACCTGATCAATCTGTCCTACGTCATGCGTGACATGATCAAGGTCCGAATGGGCAAATTCACCGAGAACAAGATGCTCCTGTCGATCATCGAGCGTGAACAAGCCACCATAGAGGCGGAGAGCCAGCGCACGAACGGATTGTCACAAGAGAAAGTGGAGGAGAAAATACAGCAAATACGTATAGCTGAAAAAATAAGGAGGGATCAACGTGAGCAAGAAATCAAAGAAAGAGCAGGGCCCGCTCAAGGTGAGCCTAAAAAAGCTCAAGACGAACTATGAGGTAAGGTATAATTACAGTGCGCTGCTAACGGAGTTCATCAAGACCTTTCCGGCCGAACACCGACAGACGCGCGTTGATAATGTCGTATTGCCCGATGGCACCACCAAGGAGGATTGGGTGCGCATCGTGCGCGACGTGCAAATAGGCAACCTGCTCGTTTTCCTCATCGACAACGGCATCGAGTTCAACCTTGAGAACGTCACCAACGCTGAGCTTCAAGACATCAAGAAGGAGTATCACGAGCGTCAGGACCGCATCAAGCGCGCCCTGAAGCTCAAGGAGGAATCCCTTGTCGTCACAGACGAGGACTATTCCTTCATGAAGATGCCTCCGTATGAATACCAGAAGCGGGCCGTCAAGTTCTTCGAGATCAACAACGGCATATCGATACTTGGGGACCAGCCGGGGGTAGGCAAAAGCCTACATGTTAACTCTCTGATTTCCACTCCATTAGGCTGGAAAAAAATGGGTGATATCCAAGTTGGTCAAGAAGTGTTCGCCAGTGACGGAAAAGCCCACACAGTGACTGGCGTCTATCCTCAAGGAAGCATTCCATCCTACCGCGTGACGTTCACTGATGGATACGCTGTGGATTGCAGCATGGACCACATCTGGGTCGTACGCGACATGAACTGGAGGAAGCGAGGACGCGGGTGGACCACGAAAACTCTCAAGGAACTGGTGGAGTCTGGCCTTCAATATCCCATGTCTGCAAGTCGAGAAGGAACCGGCAGAAAGCTCATCAACAAGTGGGAGATACCGCTCACTGAGCCTTGCCAATACCCAGCAGCCGACCTCGTCATCGCCCCGTACATCATGGGCGCGCTTATCGGCGATGGATGTATGGTAGGAAGCGGTGCAGCCATTTCCATTCCGGACTTCCAACTTCAGATCAAGGAAGAGGTAGAAGCTCTTCTTCCATCTCATATGAAGTTGAGCAAGCACAATGGTCAATGCCCTTCATATTTGTTGGTTAACAAAGAGCAACAACCCAACGGCAACTCTTACCTACGAGAAATCCGCTCCATCGGCCTCAACGTCAGATCAGGGGAAAAGTTCATTCCCAAGAAGTACATGTACGGTTCTGTGGAACAGCGCATCGAACTGCTTCATGGATTGATGGACACCGATGGAAGTTGCGACAAGAACCGCGTGAATTACCACACCACATCCCATGCTCTTGCCAGAGATGTGGTGGAACTCGTCCAATCCCTTGGTGGCATCGCATACATCAAAGAGTACGACAGGAGCGAAGAGGACAAATCCACGGAATACCGCGTTGGCATTCGTACGCCCATGTGTCCGTTCAAGCTGGAGTCGAAAGCGGCACAATGGAATCCATCCGCTCAATACCTATCACGATACATCGAGCGCGTTGAATACGTGGGTGATGCTGAACAGCAGTGCATCTCTGTCGACTCACCTGATAACACATATCTGACGGAGCACTATATCGTTACGCATAACACACTCAGCGCCATATCATACGCTGTCAAGCACCAGAAGAAGACGCTGGTGATATGTCCAGCTTCACTGAAGTTCATGTGGAAGGATGAGGTTGCTAAATTCACCTCCGAGAAGGCTCACATCTTCCGTTACTACCCGAGCAAAAGAACCAAAGAGATCAACCACAGCAAAGAGGAATCCTTGTTCCACGTAGTGAACTACGAGGGTATTGCGCCATTCATACGATTGGAGTATGAACACACATGTGATGGGAACAAAATGGACGCCAAGTCCAAGGCCTTCAGGAAGTGCGGGGCGAAGATCCTGTCGCTTACCAAGTCCCACAAGGAGTGTCCCAACTGTGGTGGTACGAAGTTCAAGTCCCGCATCCATGGTGTACAGTACTTCAAGACGAAGGAGGATGAGATAATGGACCCGGACCATTATGAGCTTATCGTTATCGATGAGTTCCATCGGATGAAGAACCCAAAGACCGATTGGACACAGGTGATCAAGAGGGCTTTCGGCAGCATCCCGGAGAAACTTCTGCTATCGGGCACCGCCATCAAGAGCCGCCCCATAGAGCTTTTCGCTCCACTGAACTTCTTGGACCCAAACACATGGAACAATCGTCATGAGTTCGGCAAACGCTACTGCGCGGCCTTCGAGGACCATTTCGGCTGGGTCTACGATGGCGTCTCCAATACAGAGGAGTTATACACCAGAATGGCCCCATTGTACCTGAGGCGCCTGAAAAAGGACATCCTTCCTGAATTGCCACCGAAGACCTACACGCAGATCAGATTGGAATTGGAGCCTGATGAACTCAAGGAGTTCACCAAATTGGAGACGGCCACCAAGAAAGTGAAGCAGCAGGAGGGAGATGTCATCAGCGAGAAAGAGATCCCAAAGGGCTTCATGGAGAAGGTCCACCAGATCAAACTGCTCACCGAGACCATCAAACTGGAGCGCGCCTCGGAGTTCATACAGGACATGATAGCGGCGAAGGACAAGGTGGTCATCTTCTTCGATTACCTACCTACGGCGCAGCGCATTCTTGACCTCTTCGGCAAGAATGCGGTGGTGCATACAGGGAGCATGAAGGATGCAGACAAGCACGACGCGGTGAAAAGGTTCCAGAACGACAAGAGCGTGAACGTGTTCGGTGGTACCATCATGTCCGCTGGCGTCGGCATCACGCTCACCGCCGCGAACAAGCTGATCTTCATCGGACAGGCTTGGACGCCTGCTGATATGGAACAGGCTGAGGACCGCATCCACCGCGCCAGCACCACCCATGACAACGTTCAGATCATCACCTATTTGTGCAACGACACGTGGGACAATGATATCCATGAGTTCCTCACCAAGAAGGACCAAGTGGTCTCCAAAGTTCTGGACAACGTCGACAGCAAGAAGAAGATCACCTCTTATGAGGGAAGTCTCGCTCACATGCTGTACAACAAGCTCAAGGCGTAACCTCTCTTTCCGCCTATTTATTGGAAAGTTCACCTACTATGCCCATCGATTTCTCAAAGTTCTCCCAAGAGGAGCTTGATCAGATCATCAAGGAAGAAGCCCTCAGAAGGCGTGCTGAAATGCTCTCAGAGAGCAAAAAGAAGGCTCGCATCAATCAGTTGCTGGAGGCCAAGAAAGCCCTTGAGACCGAACTGAAGACCTTGTCCGAGGACATGGATATGGAAGAAGGTCTTCTGTCCAAGTTGGGATTCGGAGGCGGTGGAGATGACAAGCGCAAGCAAACCGTCATCACCCTTCTGTCGCATCCCGTCAAGGGACGAGAACTATTGAAATATGCGTCTGACGAACAGATCGCGCAGTTCAAACAGTATATGCCGCAGAAGACTCAGGCCATTGATAACTTCATCAAAGGAGGTAACAGGAAGGTCATCGACGCTAATCGTGTTGAGAGCTTCATCAAGGTCAATATGGATGGAGCAAAGTCCGTAAGGTTCGACCCGGCAACCAGCACCTATTCCGACACTACACAGTTGAGAGGGGCGAACCCCGGTAGTGCCTTTGCTGAAGGAGGCGAGCCTCAGGCCTGACCCGAACACTCCTCTTCGAGGATGTTGTCCCGGTATTTGATGTTCTGTGACCACAGGGTTTGCACTCGGGAGAAGGACAAATGCAGTAGTCCCAAGTGGGCTGCGCTTCCGATGGTCAGTGCCGCGTGGCACCACATGGCGAGCGGCGAAATGGGAAGCAGCACCATGAACAGGGCGAACGACACTCCGCAGAGCGTAGAGATGATCGTGCAGTCCTTTCTCTTGGTATAAAGCTCGGAGAGGACATCGTGCTGCATGCTGATGTTCTTGCTGACCCAGCGAATGTGTTCATCCACCGTGGCGTGGACTCCCTCGAACTCGATGGAGGCCCTTTGGATTGGAGTTGTTACCCGCATATTCTGTTATACGAAGCCTGCACGGAAAATGTTTCATAGAGCGTCAAAATACCCTCTCCCGGCACCCACAAAACGTCCACCCCGGTATTCAAAGTTAAGCATTTGGGAACAACCCATTTTGCCCTTGTAGAACGCCTTACTACTCCTATTTATTGGAAAGCGCCGAGATGTTGTTGAAGCTAGGAGATATGGGACCAGAGGTGGTCGAAGTGCAGAAGTTGCTATCGCTGTTGGGATATGACCTGATCATTGACGGGCAGTACGGACCACGCACCAAAAGATCTGTTACGGCCTTCCAGAAGAGGGCTGGATTGGAGAACACTGGCGAGGTCGACAATGACACGCTCAGCGCCCTGAAACTGTCCCAAACACGCAAATCTGAGGAGACCGCAGGGCCACGCCCTTCTGCTGGGTATGGTTTTCCCGTAAACACCCAGTACCGGCTCAACCCAAACCAGTACATCAAGCAGGTCTTTGAGAAGACCCAGATCATCCTGCACTACACCGCAGGAGGCCCCAGCGCCAAGAACGTCATTGACTATTGGAACGGTGATGAACCCCAGATAGCCACCCCCTTCGTCATCGACGGGAACTCCGCATCGATCTATGAGTGCTATAGCCCAGACTACTGGAGCTATCACTTGGGCATCAAAGGAACCAAGGGTCGACTGGACAAAGCCTCCATCGGAATAGAGGTGTGCGCTTATGGACCGCTGAAGGAGAAGGGTGGCAAGTTCTACGCGTGGCCGAACGATTATTCATCCGTTGTGGTGCCGAGCGAGCGCATCTGCAACCTTGAGCGTGACTTCCGTGGGTTCCATCACTATGAGGCGTTCACCGATCAACAGGTCATTGCCCTTGAGGTGCTTTTGGACTTCCTGATCCCGAAGTACAACATCAAGATACAGAAGTCTTTCGACTTCACTTGGTTCGACTACAACGAGGCTGTCATCCGCAACACGCTTCCCGGTCTTTGGAGTCACACCACGGTGCGCAAGGACAAGTTCGACCTGTATCCCGACAAAAGGGTGATCGACATGCTCAACCGCCTAGCGGCAAAATACCATAAGCCATGAAGTGGTGGGCCAGTTTCTGTTCGATACATCAGGTCACCGACCCTAATTGCAACATGTGCAAGGCTGGAAGTTGGGTGGAGGGCAAGAAGCCGCTGATGGAGTCTGACCTCACCAAGGCGGATATCAAGAAGCTCGTTGCGGATGAAGTCAATGCTCGCATGGACAAGCTCGGCGACAAGTTCCCCGACAAGAACGATGTGAAGGAGATGATAAGAGACACCATAGTGTCCATGTACAAGCAATTGTGGTTGAAGTCTGCGGTCTTCATCAAGCAAATCTGAACGGTCCACTGTGAGGGCCTATTTATGTGAGATGCGCAAGGGACAAATGATAGAGTTGATACAGAAGTTGATCCACGATGAGGCTGTGGGCCAACTCAAGAAGAAGCGCGCAGCATCCCCTCATGACCCGCCAGACCTGTCCGATGAAGAATTGGACGGCATCTTGTTCCATGGAGGTATGCCCACGCTCAAGGAAGACTTTGACCGCGTGGCCAAGATCAACCAGAGCGACATAACCGCCTTCGAGCAAAAGATGAACGAGATAGTCTCTGGTTCACAGAATGCTGTCTTGAACTTCGACCAGCAAAAGAACGGTCACTCCATTCTCCTGAAGAACGAGAATGGAGTGAGCGTTGTAGCCAGCGGCAACATATCCCTTGGTGGAGACGGCGAAATCCGCTGGATGTTCTCCATTCCCAATGGCTTCCGCGTAGAGACCAGCGGCCTGAAGGTAACGCCCATGAACCGCGATCTCATCGCGGACATGGCCAACTATTATGACTCTTGGCAGAAGGATTGGAGAGCCAAGCTTCTTGCTCCTGATGGAGGCGAGAGCATGCAGGCCGCCAACGGTCAAGGACCAGCCGCTCCAATGGCGGGTCAGCAGGGCGAGATGCCGGGCGGACCAGAGGCGCCTCCGGGAGGAGCGCCTAACCCTATGGGTGTCTGACGTTTTAGTTTGCTCATAGCTGAGCATATATTCTCCTTCGATTTGCACACTATCAAGCAGATAATAGAGAACCAGAAGGAGTTCCGCGATGATATCGTAGCCTTCTTGAAGAAGGACCTATCGGATTCTCTCAGGACATTGCGCGAGATGGAAGCTGATGACCCGGAGATCACAGAGTCCGTGCAACAGATGCGCGCTCGCGTCAAGAAAATGAAGACTCCGTCCGTCTCCAGCCTGTTCTTCATGAGCAAGGACAAGTCTGATTACTATGCATGGTGGGACGTGGACAATGAAGAGGTAATCATATACAAGTATGACTAAAACGAACAAGAAGAACGACGTCAAGCTGCTCATCGATCTTGTCTATGACGGAACAATGAACCAGTTCGAGGAGTTCTACGGCGATTCCGTCTCTTACCATGACTTGGAACAAGAGAGCTACATCGAACTGAAGAACGTGTTGACGTCCGAGATAGGGCGCATCAAGTTCCGCAAGGCCAGAGAGATAATCGCCAAGAACGGTCTTACGTGCAAGCTGGAGATGACCAATCCCCAGTATGACAAGTTCATGGATATTTATGAGTGCGGTACGAAGGACAGAAAATCGAAATTCTCCTTCGTATACGGGTTCAAGATAACCAACGTACGAATAGATACCGAGCCAGATGAGCAACCAAGCGGCAATTGACTTCCAGACCCAGCGCAGGAGAATGATGGGCATACCGGAACGCGCCGGTACGATGTCCAATGCCCGTCCAGACAGCAGTTACGGCAATGAGGCTGGAATAATGGCCCCACCTCCCATCCACAGGAGTGTCCTCATGAACCGCTTCGGACACGTTCTCAGCGGCGGGCTCAAGGACAAGCTCAGCGAGTTGGACAGGGCCCAGTCCTTCCAGTTCGGAATGGAAGCTCCGCCACGCATAGGCGCCAATTTCCATAGGCCCGAGAACAGCGAGCAGAACTACGTCGATCGCGGCGGAAAGGCGGCGGCGCTCAACGTCAATACGATGATGCCAGCGAATGACCGCAGGCGACAGCGCCCCCGTGGGCCGCAACAGACCAAGGCCGGGCTGAGCGACGAGAGATTTCGCGTGAGCGTGGAGGACCCTGTCGCCCTAACAAAGGTCGGAGTACGCACAGATCCTGAAGTCTCTCGCCTAACTCAGGAGGTGGACGCATTGTTCGGTGGCGGTGGTGGATATTCTGGCGGATATCGTGCTCAGGGGCCTCTTATGGCGGAGCGCGGACACAACACCGAACTGGGAGATGGTTACATCACATCTGTTCCGTTCAACCCCATGGCGCAGATCATGAACAAGGTAAGCGCTCGTGGCAGGTCCGCTGGTCTCGATTACCGTGAACTGGAGGAAGATACCGAGGTAATGGAGGGCGATGATGCCCGCTATCTCGCCAACACCGGTGGTCGTCAGCAATACGATCAACGATTGATGCAGGAAATGGCCATGTCCATGGCCAAAGAGATGATCAAGACCGTGTTGGACGAGAACAAGGGGAAGAAGTACTTCAAGGAGGTGAAGACCACCCACAAGTTCGATAACCCAAGTGCCAAGCTCATTGAAATGGACGGCGAATACTTCCGCATGGACCTCAAGCGAGTGAAACTCAAGCATCCCAAGAAGTAAACAGGGTTTTTCGCCTTATTTATTGTCAAACCATACCCGATGGCTCAAATTAGAAAGGTAAACGTCGATGGACTTAGGGCCATCATCAAGCAGCGCGTCACTCACATCATGGAATCTGAAGGCGTCAAGAGCCTTGGTGATCCCATGAAAGTGAAGTTGAATACCATGGCCGATGAAGGAGGAAAGCTCGGCAAGACCGCTGGCACCGACGATCCGATGAACGTCGACATGAACACTGAGGCCGAGAATGGCACTGAGGACACTGGCGCGCAAGTGAAAGTGAAGGCAGGCGCTGTCAAGGGCAACAAAGGTCCTACTGCTGGTCAACACACGGCCAACATGGAAGAAAAGGACAGCGCGGCAGCTTCCGTAAAGGCGGGCGATCCGTTCGTTGAGAAGCCCAAGGAAGGCATGAACAAGATGGATGGCACTGATGAGAACGCCGGAGCCAAGACTTTTGTGAAAGCAGGAGATGGCGGCGTAGGAAGCCAGCCCACCACTACGGGACAGAAGAAGGCATCCTTCAGCGAAGATGCTCCCGAGAGCGACGACAAGAAAAAGCGTATCGCCGATGCCATCCAGATGAAGGAAGGCACCACGTTCAAGAACAAGGCGGAACTGCTGAAGTACATCAAGGAAGAAGCGAAGAAGATCTCCGAGCTTCTCTGATAGAGATATCCAAATTGAAGAGAAGGGCGCAGTGATGCGCCCTTTCTCGTTTTGCTCCTCATGGGCATATATTTCTCGTGATGGAAACAGCGATTGATAGCATACTGGAGAAGAAAGAGGTCATGGACCTCTACTCCTTCGTGTACGAGGAGGCCGGAATGAGCAAGGTGATCTGCAAGTGCGGGGCCCGGTTCGAGAAGGAGATCAACTACGGAGAGCGCCTCACGGAGGCAGAGGCAGAGTCTCTTGCGGACATGAAGGAACTCATCATGTTCTCCACGCACGAGAAGCTCAAATGCCCGGAGTGTGAGACCAACTTCTTCATACAGGATGAGCGGGCAAGGCTCATCTCGGTCGGCTCATACTTCATGGGCGGCTTCTCATTCAAGTGCGATGCGGACGAGGGCATCCTCTCATTCTGGAGGCTGAAGTCCTACATCGACCCCATGGACGCATCCGTCAAGTTCATTAAACAGGAGAAATCCATATCGGTCATGCCCAAGGAGGGCGAAGTATGGCATCAACCTTTCGAGTATGAGACCAAGCTCGGCGTAAGGCGTCCCGTGCAATTGGACCTCAACAACATCGTCAGCACCGTTGAGGAATTCTTCACCATGGATACCGTACGCACCATATACGACATCCATGAGTTGCACATGTTCCTCAACTGGCTTGGACATGTCACTCAGGACGCCAGCAAAATGAACATCGTCGGTGAGATACTTGCTCCCATGCGGAGCAGGATCAACGACGCCGGGTTCGACTACATCAAGCGCGCGCTGTGTGTGTTCTTCTGCATCGTGAGGTTCCCGAACCTCTCTACGATAGCCCTGACCAAGAGCATCGTGTTCCTGTCGGACCTCATCATGAACTGTGATATGCCATCGTCGGAAGAGATGCAGGCGTATGGCTCTACTGCACCGCTTGACATCTTCAACGACCTCACGGGGCGCTACCTCAAACGCATCAAGAACGAACTCTCCAACGACAGCAACAGTGTCAACGAATATGTGTTCCGGCCATCGGAGCACACGCCCGACATAGCGTCCGATGGAAAGATCATGCTCACCGACAAGAGCGCGGCCCTCATCGTGGACAAAGACATTCCGAATGAAGCGCCCAAGAGGATTAACATCAAGACCGACATCAAGCAGGACATGCCATCTATGGCCGTTGTCGACAGCGCCTTCACAACGGCGTCAACAGCAAGTCACACGACGCTCAACATACGCGTACGCGACCAAGAGAAGCTCGACAAGATGCGGACGCGGCGCATCGCTGAGGCGGGACGCGGCGAACGTGGCGGAAAGTCGGACGTGACCTCGGCGATCGAGGACGGCACCATCACAAAGTACATCTATGATCGCCTACGGACGTTCTCTGATTACCAAAAGCTCGTGAAGTTCTTCAAGTTCTATGACAAGCACGAACTCACTGACCTGCTGAAGAAGTATGAAATGGACTACCTCATCAACTTCATTGAGGTAGCCTACTGGCGGGAGAAAATGGATGAGACCGAATTCTACAGACTGTCCAAGATCATCAAGGACTTCATCCATATACAGACCGTGGGCAAGCGCATGTTCCAAGAGAACATGGACGAGGTGGATGAGAAGGACCTTGACTACTCGCTCATGGAGCGATTCGACTTCACCATCTATGATGACTCCATCTCGATGCTTGAATCCCTCCGCGATCTGACCTCCAAGGCGGATTCCAAGCCATCCGACACGGACACCGATATGTTCGACCGCTCGCGTTACTTCGACAAAATACGCGACTACAAGAAGCTGAAGAACTTCCACGACAGCCTCGCCGCCCAGTATCGATTGATGGAGAGCAGCGGCCTTGAGAAGGAAAGTTCCTACCACAAGTTCGTGAACAAGTACGGGTATCTGGAGGAAAAGGGCGAATACGACGGTCCGATCGAGGTGCAGCTATTGCGCACCATGAGCGACTTCATGCGGGAGGGTCACATCATGATGAGTTCGCAGGCACAATACGGCGCCAAGGTCTCTCAAGGTATCTATCTGGTGGCACGACTGCTGGACCACTCACCGAAAGCCGACCCGAAGGAGGCTCGTCGGTTCACCATCGGCTTCACGGTGGACCGGTTCGGCTACTTGGAGTTCGACCAGCTAAAGGAGTACAAGAACGCGCAGGCGAGCGATACGGTCAAGGAACACGTGCGTCGCTGGCTTGAGGCCAAAGACATCACATACGATGAGCGCACCACTGACATCCGGTACAGAAACCGTTAAGTCCTTCTTGTACGATACGGATGGAGAGTTGGTCGGGTTCGTTGAGTCCAAGGGCCAGAGCGTATTGGCGTACTATGTGGCGAAAGGAAACCTCTTGGAAAAAAGCTGGACCACCTATGACGGAGACATCAAGAGGTCAAAGCTGGTGTTCGATAAGCCCATCTCCTTGTGTTATAGGCCCATGCTGGATTCGTACACCGTCAACGCCTTTCCCCGCATTGGATCCATTGGCATGCCCGTGGTGGTGGAAAGAGCAGACGGAGCCAACGGCATCATCAACAACTATTCTATCCGTCAAGACCTTGTTGAGGACTGGATGTCCAGACTGAGCGGCTGAAAGCTATTTATGGGTGATGAGACCCGATCTACGCAACAAGGTGCTGAAGTTCCTCAATGAATCCGAGGGCCATACGCACATCGATCATTCCGTCATCGGTGTCGTCCGGGATGTGAAGATAGATCCGGAAGAAGACTACATCCGTGTCGACTTCCAGACCACTTATGGCCTTGAGGCGTCCATACTGACCAAGTATGGTCAGTTCAAAAAGTGGTTCGCCGCCAACAAGGACAAGTTCGCCAACGTGTTCAAGGCCTATGTCATCCATTATCTGAAGAACTCCGAAGAGCAGCTTCAGCCTATGGAGGAGATAGTGGATGGAGATGGCAATCTCTACGGCGATGGCGATGTCCCTCCCAATGGGACAGGCAAGATGGTCGGGCAGTCGGTCTGGGACCTAGAGAAGGTCTATCAGAGCGGGTTCTCCCGCCCGTCCCGCATGTACAGCGGTGATCTTGGAATAGGTATAATAACTTGGTAATGATGAACACAGATAAGAGGCTTCAGAAGGAATACGAGCAACTCCGCAAGAACTGTGGACTGTCAGATGTGAACGAAGCGTTCACCTCCACCAACAACGGTGCTATGGCTCAGACCGTCAGTACCATAGGTGCTGGCAAGCAGCAGTGGGGCAACGTCACGGACGTCACTGGCGCATTGAAGCCCGAGGAAGGGCTCAAGATCGCCATTGAGCGCGTGCTCACGAGCGGGGCGCCCATCAACAACGTATCGTTCTACGATGAGATCAATTGGCACCTGAGCAACCTCGGTTTCCCATCGAAGCTTCCTCTTGATATCAAGCAGGCGCTTCTAAAGATGGTAGAAGGAAAATGACGGACAACCTCCATAGCATCGTCCGGATGCTGATCAAGGAGGCATTGGAGTTCAACGACAACAAGACCTTCACTCCACCTCATGAAGTGATCAGCGCGGCCCAGCGGGCCATAGAAACGGTGCGCCCATCCTCTATGAGCGGCGATAAGGGGAACGGAGCGGACAAAGCAAGACAACTGGCTGCTGGTGAGACCATGACCTTCTCCCAGATGAAGCGGCTAAAGTCCTTTTTCGACACCGAGGAAGAGACCAAGGGCCAGAACATGGCGGCGTGGGAGCTTCATGGTGGAGATGTCACCTACGCATGGGTCAAGCGTGAGATGGACCGCATCCGCGATGGCAACCTTCGATCGAAGAAGACCGCTCGGACCATGGGGGGTGCCGGTGTGAACATGGGCATGGGCACCATGGACACCAATATGATGAGCGCCACCCGTACAAGGGAAAGGTCCGCGTGGAGCGCCATGAAGAACAGGAAGCAGAACGCAGAATAGTGTCTTGTGTTTTCTCGTGAAAGTCATTACTTTTGCTGGGAAACAAGAAGCACATGAAAGCAGAAGACTTTGCAATGGCGGACGTAGAGGCCGTCACCCCGGACATGCTTGGTTCCATCGAATTCATGGACGCCGACGATGAGTTGGCGCCCATGGCGCGCAGCATTCAGAGGCAGACCCCTCACAACTATGACCTCAACGTAGACAGGATCAAGTTCCTGTATACCAGCAAGTCCAAGAAGGAGGGCGGCAAGTTCACCATTGGTGAGCTTTCAGCGCGCAGCGAGAAGGAACGTGCGGTGTTCGATGAATACGACTACGTTCTTACGGTATACTATCCGACATGGAAGGAACTCGACAAGATGAACAAGTTCATCCAATTGGACCGCCTGCTCTGTGGGGTCGATGTCGAGACGAAGGAGTCGGGCAAGGAGGTGGTCACCAAGATCAAGAAAGGCCCGTTCGACTGCCGCGAGTACATGGACAACATGTACTTCTGGGGTGCGGATGCCGTTCTGAAGAGCAGCGAAGTCGTCCACTTGGCCACATCGCGCATCGCCGAGCAGGCCAAGGAATCGAAAACCAAGAAAAAGAAAGAGAATGCAGAACACTGAAAAAGCAATTGATGCACTGATGCACTTGTTGATGGAGTACGACACCCAGCGCAAGTTCATGTACGGCCAGATCAACACGATGCTGAACACGGCCACCTACATGGACCAAGAAAAGGTGGTAGAATACTTCAGGGAGCGCATCGAGCAGGCGTCCGCCGCCGAGCAGAAGTACACCATCACGTACAACCTGATCTCGCAAGCCCACGCGGAGATCCAGAAAAAGCGGCAGGAGGCGGCCGGAGCATCAGAACAACCATCAGAGTAAGCAATTGTGGTCATTATCTTCAAGGCGACATGCGCACTATTGATAGTGGCCGTAGGGCTATTGTTCCGGCATTTGTTCCGCGATTGGAAGCAAGCTAGAGCTACGGAGGTCTACATAGAGAACACAACCCCTATGGACAGACTGAAGTACAACGCCGTGTTCTACATGGTCAGCGCGTGCCTTGCGCTGATCATCACCTTCTTTTCTTACCTTTTGCTCTGCAAAGTGACCATATCCGGTCCGTTCGAGTGATGCTGAAACGACTATGGAAGCTGTCCATCATACGGTTCTACTGGCTCAATGCCACGTGGAACGTCGGATACTGGATGAACTCCAAGCCCTTCTATGAGCAGCGGCATTACTCATATCTGGACGAGAAGCTGGATCTCGACAAGAACCTCGACAATGTGAACTTACAGTTCCAGTTCGACACCAAGCGTGGCACCTATAACAGGTTCAAGGGCTACTGGTACAAAGGTGGGATATACATGGACAACCCCGGACCTCAGTGCTCGGTTGACGCTGAGACGCGGGCCCATTGGTTGAAAAAGAGATGGATATGAAGCCACTGTTCAGAGTGATAATCGCTGGATCCCGCTCTTTCAGCGATATAGAACTCATGCGCGCCAAGTGCGACGCCATCCTGAAAGCGAAGGTCGACACCCACGAGATCGCTATTGTGTCTGGCACCGCTGGTGGAGCCGACAAGCTGGGAGAGCAGTACGCCAGCGAACGCGGATACAAGATCCATCGCTATCCGGCCAAGTGGGATGAACTCGGCCGCAGAGCGGGATATATCAGGAATCAGCAGATGATGGACAACGCTGAGGCGGTCATCGTTTTCTGGGACGGAGTTTCCAAAGGATCACGTCATATGATGGACATTGCTGAGGCGGCCAATGCCCCATTGCGCGTAGTGCGGTTCTAAGGCTGTCCTTGGTGGAAAACAGGGCTATTTATGAGGAGCAATCCGCTCATGAATGGCCAAAGACACGATATACAATAAGGGAATCGTCCCAAGGGGGGACGAATTCAAGAAGGCGCTTAGCCTTAAGGGCGAAGTGATCGCCTTTGTCCGCGAGACCTTGGAGAGCACCACTGAAGAGGCCTTCAAGGACGCTGGGTTCCCACAAGCTGACAAACCCGCTGGCGTATATGCCGATGGCCGCGCGTGGGGCATGGGAGCAGCCACGAGCCACTTCAACGTGAAGATAGCCGGGCAGACACAGTCCATGATGGAGAAGATCATATCCTTTGGCGGAAAGCGCATGGGTATCGAGATCCACATTTCCATCCAACCAACAACATCAACAATGGAGATGCGGTACCGCACCACCGAAGCATCCGCTTTCCGTGGATACGGTAGCCCAACAGGCCCCATGATGATCAATGAACAACTGCAATTCGACCTTAAAGACATGGAAAAATTCAAGAAGGAGTTCCTATCCAAGATGAAGGAGTTCGCCGCCAAGGAGGCCGCCTACATGACCTCCACGAAGCTGGGCACCGAGGACCCGATCGAGAAGTCCACTGCGTCGATGGTTGAGAACAAGCTCAGTATGAACGATGTGCTTTTCTCGTCCGATGAAGACTTCATCAACAAGGTGACCTCCATGAAGAACGAGTCGTTCGCCTTCCTTGAGGCCCCTTCCACTGACCCCTGCCCAGAAGACAATCTGATTCTATCGGATGAGATGGATGAGGTGGCCATGGACAGCGTGGTGGATGACAAGGAAGTAGATGAGGCTATCATCGGTCAAGACGTTGTGATCACCAAGGTGGGAGACCCCAATTTCGGCAAGTCCGGTGTTGTCAGAAAATGGCATACCAACTCAAACGGCCATGCCTATATCTTCTACACCATTGACCTGCATGATGCTGCCCCAAGCATGGTCGCTCCCGAGGGATACCTCAGGTCAGAGTTCGACACGCTGGACAACGCTATGGCCAATGAGAGTCTACAGACCGCCATCAGGGAGATCACCACGGCTGGCGCTGGAGCGGGTTCCATCGGAGCTATTGGCTATGACACCCCGATCGGCAAGCCCTCCAAGAGGAAGTTCGCCGACACCGAATATGGCAAGCGCAAGAGGCTCAGAGAGGGCGCCGGTAATTGGAGCCCACGCATTGTCGAAGGTGATGATGGATTTTGGACCGTCGTCTCGCAGGAGACGCTGAACAAGTACAAGAAAGACCACATCATGGGAGCGCCCGGTGCTGAAGACATCGAGATCAACAGCGAAGCTGAAGAGGAATACAACAGCGGTGGAATACAGAAGTTCCCACAGGGCAAAGCCTTCAAGGACGGAGATTTCGAACGTCACAACGCCGCCAAGAACGAAGCTCAAATCAAGCAAAAAGAGAGCGTAGAGCGCTACATGAGCATTGATGAGTCCGTACGCAAGAGGTACATCCACGAGACGCTCATCACGGAATCGGAGCGCAACAGCCGTTGGGAGCGCCTTGCCACGTTGGAGCAGAACGAGACGATCAAGCGTGCTGAGAGCGTGACACCGGACAAAAAGGTCATCTCCGAGTCGGTTACCCGCAAGGTGAACGACAACGAGGAAGTGGTTGACGTGCGCAATGAGAACATCGAGGAAGGTGACAAGATCGATGGCGACAACATCATCAAGGTGTACAAGAAGAACACCCTGTTCTCCATTGAGCACCTCGTGAAGGAAAGCGAATACAAGAACACCAACTGCGCTTACATCCACGATTACCTCACCGGTACGCTGGTGAACAACCCGAACTATCAACCCGTGTGATGGGCCTGCACATGAACACATAAGGGGCCGCAAGGCCCCTTTGTTTTGATGCCATATCAACCTATTTTCATGGGAATAGAAACCGATCAAATGCCAGATAGACAGATAAAGAACATCAGCAAACTACAGCACGCCCTTCCTGTACACGTCAAGGGGGACGTGATGGGTCACGACATCGTTGTGCAACTGTCTTCTGGCGAGGTGTTCTGGTGTCCGGATGATCGTGACACCAAAGCCCTTCTGGTGTACACCAAAAAGGGCTTCTTGGAGCTAACGATGACCGAAAAGCCAAGCGGTGCGAAGTACTACGAGGCCTATCCTGACGGCCATTGGGCACAAATGGCGGCACAACCCGACCCGGTCGAGCAGACGGAGGTCACGGTGGTCGTGGACGAAAAGGAGGGGGTCAGAACCAAGTGGGAGGATGATGAGATCACGTACCTGAAGAGGGTCTATCCCAAACATGGCCTCCAACACTGCGCTGACAAACTGGGCAGGAACAAGCACGCGGTGAAAAAGAAGGTGGAGGCCCTCAAGCTAAAACGTGTCAAAGATGATCAAGTCTGAATACAAGATCAACAAGAGAGACTTCAACAAGAAGCGCCGCAGCATCTTGAAGAACAAGATAATACGCACCCTGAAGGCTTACACGCTCAGGGATTTCTCGGTCGATGAGGAGAACAACACCGTCAAATGCAAGATAAGCGTCAGCAAGTATGGGATTGTCAAGGAATTGGACAAGCAATACACGGTGATCTACTACACGACCGACATCCCCGACAATGATCTGGAGGTGATGTTGAAATTGCATGCCACAACCGTCTGAACTCACCGCTCGTGAGCTTCACATAAAGAGCCTGTTCCATCCGAAGTTGATGAGCGAAGCGGAGGCGGAAGAGCTTGTCCGTCGCATATCGTCCATTGGCGACAGATTCGGCTTTGTCGGCAATCAAGGGAACGATGACCGCAGGAAGCACAAGTATGACGTATGGATAGCCAATCAGGTGCGCCGCGAGCTTATGATGGATCCGCCGCGCAACACGATATTGGACCGCGAGGCGGACTTGTTCCTGATCATCGATTGGGCCATCGAAACTAGGCCAAACCTTTCCGCTCTCAGCTATGAACAGGCGTTTGAACAACAAAAGAGGTGGGTAGAGCGTTTGTTGCATCAAGGCGTTGTTCGGCCTCAGCCTGTTGATACGGAACGCGTGATATATCGCTGCTCCAATGGCTGCTTCTTGTACTTGTTGAAGCCATCAGACCTTGAATTCGAAGGATATTCAATGGGTCATTGTGTTGGTAGCAGCGGGGGCCACTATACCAAATTGATCAACAACAACAGGGGTTTCATCGTTTCTCTGCGCGATGAGAACAACATGCCGCACGTCACCGTCGAGATAACTCTGAACCACGGTCCAAACGGGCGTATCAGCGCCACTGTACTTCAGCAGCAAGGCAAAGGCAACAAGGAGCCAGTGGAAAAATATCACGAGGCACTGCGTGAATTCGTGCTCTTCAGCAATGGCGCAATGACCAGTCATGATGCTGATTTTCTGACCAATACGAAAGCTTGACCGAAAAGGGTAGGGGTCTATTTATGATGGACCTCATCAGAACGCTATGCCAACAGGCGCCACCCTGCTCATAATCGATCCGCCAGATACCCCGAACGAGGGCAGGTACAAGATCAATTACAACTTCTCGATACTCGCGTTCTCATCGTTCACGGGCATATCGGCGAGCAAGTTCACCAACGTCAACCCGACCACGGCGACGGTGGGTGGCATCCCTGCTGGAACGACCTTCGTTGGCGATTTCTACTTGCAGGACATGATGGACCTGTTGTTGTATCCATCAGTAACGCCCAACTTCACATCCTTCCTGATAACAGCGCAGTCCACGCTGCTGGAAGTCGGGGTCACTGTGGCGGGCTCCAAGACGTTCACGTGGGGTATGGCCAATACTGCTGACCTACAGCCGAACTCCATCTCCATTGAGGACACGACCAATTCAACTGTTCTGGCCTCTGGACTGGCCAACGATGGAACAGAGACCATCTTCTTGTCGTCCGTCACAAAGACCGTTCCCGACTACAATGTGTGGACCATATACGGTCAGGACACCGATTCCAATGTATTCAGTCGGACCTACACGATCAACTGGAGATACGCTGTATTCTATGGAATAAGCGCAAGCTTGACGCTGAACGCCGCCGCCATCGTGGCGTTGGCCGGGACCGATCTGGTGTCCGACATCACGGGCTCCTATTCGCTCGCTGGAACTGGATATGGATACCTGTGCGTGCCCAACTCTTTCTCGACGCCGAACGGGTTCCGTGATTCCACCACGAACCTGCCCATTGAGATGGCGGGGACTGGCGAGGGATACTCATCGTTCGATGGAGCTTTCTTCTATGATCCGGTGTCGGTCACAAGGAACGGAATTCCGATAAACTATCGTGTATATCGGACCAAGAATTCCATTACCACCACAACGATGTCCGTGGGTGTGACGGGAGGTACAGCCGCCACATTGCAGTCGGTCATCAATGCCGGGAACATCGCTTCTGGAAATGCAGCGATACTCGGGAATTTCAGCGCCACAACGTACTACTCCGGAAGCACTCCGCTGAATACGATACTGTCGTCTCTCATCGGTGCCACTCCAACGTATGTTCAACCGGGAACCAACATCACTACCGGTGGAACCCCTAGCCTGCCCATTGTGAGCGTTGTGGCCTCGCCATCTTTTACCTCACTATCGGCCACAACGTACTATTCGGGCACTACGCCGCTGAACACCATACTCGGATCGCTGATCAGTGCGGGTGGTTCCACCTATGTGCAGCCGGGGTCCAACATCACGACTGGTGGAACTGCTCAGGCGCCCATTATCAGCGTGTCTGGCTCGCCGACCTTCACAGCAGTTACTGCCGCGTCCATATTCGCCACTACGCTTTATTCTGGTGGGTCTTTGTTGCAGAATGTGTTGACGTTAGAGGCGGTAACCAACGCAGGAAACACAGCTACAACAAGCGTCTTTTTGCATGGCGATGGAAGTGTTCCAACGCTTCTGAGGAAAGTCGTCTTCCATGACACGGATCCCGGCTCTCCGAACACCTCTGACCCCGCCATTGGTGTGGACATTAACCTGTTGGGTGTTTTCGAGCTAATGCTTGAGAGCCCGAACACGATATACAGCATTACGCGTGCTCCCATTGATGCGGCCACAACCTATCCATCTGTTTCTCCAAGCTTCTACTTTGGAGAGGATACGGGAACCGCACCGCCCATATGGATGGGCTTCCTGTCGGCGGCCACCAACGTAAATCGTGTATACAACTATCTGCGCCTGTCCGAAAAGGACACAAGCAATGGCTATGGTGGTGAAGTCCTCATTACGGCAACCGGAACATCTGCCGCATCGTATGGCCAATACATCGCGAACTTCCCAGCCAAGAGCGGAACACTGGCCATGCTCAGCGACCTCGCGAGCGGCAACACGACGTTTGTTCAGCCGGGATCCAACATCACCACTGGTGGCACGGCCACGCTTCCTGTGGTCAATGTCGTTGACAACCCGTTCTTCAGCGCCGTAACGGCACACTCGGTGTTCTCCACCTCAATCACGGGAGTCACGTACTATTCAGGTTCCACCCCTCTGAACACGATCCTGTCGAACGTAGGAACCACTCCGAACCTTGACCAAGTTCTCGCTGTTGGCAACACGGCAGAGAACAGCATTATTCTTCAGGGGGATGGTGGCGCATTTGACTTGGTTCGAAGAGTAGTCTTTAGAGAGACAAACCCTGTGTATTCATCAAGCACTGATGCTTGGATCGGGCTCGACTATAATCAAGCTCCACTAGCTTTCTTGCTATCCAGTCCAGTGCCGTTTTATGGTATATCCTATAATGCCGTACCAGATATCGCGTTCTTTCCTGTCTCTCTGAGCCATCACTTCCTGTTTTCGTCTGGAATGGGATATGCCCCGACTGTTAGCATTGGATACCTATCGGCCATAACAGCATCAGAGAAATCATGGAACTACATCACCATAGGTGAGAAGGACATAACCAACAATTACACTAACACAATCTTTTTGACGGCTACTGGTACGACCAGTGCCAACCAGACATATTATACAGCCAATTTCCAAGGAAAAAATGGAACCGTTGCCTACCTTGACGATGTTTCCGGTTCCACGCCAACATTCGTTCAGCCGGGCCTCAACATCACCACGGGCGGCACCATCACGAGACCCATCGTTCACGTAACGGGCTCTCCTGTGTTCACGGCAGTGACAGCATCGTCGGTCAGCGGAACATCCGTGTCGGCAACAACGTTCTTCAGCGGGTCCACCAACATTGGATTGATATTTTCTCAGACTAACCACACTCATCTGTCATCGGCCATAACTGATGCCACATATGGTGGCAATTATTCTGCCGACGCCAATCTGTTATTGAAGGTAAATTCTGATGGTGGAATAAGCTTGTCATCAAGCGCTACTACCCCAGCACTTGCAGCATCAAATCCTGATTACACGGCACTATATGTTTCTTCAATAGACGCCGTCAGCATGGAGGCAACAAGCGTCAATTTGGCAGCAGGATACTTTGAATCAATCAATGATCATGGTATTCACATAACATCAGTCAATGGACCGGGAGCGCTTATAGTAACATTGGATGCTGGCAATACGGAAGATATACTTAACCTAAGAAACAATTCATTACTTGGCCTCAATGTGCAAAATGATGGAGGTCTTCAATGGACAACACCAACAGGAGCAGGCACCACAAGAACAAATCTTGGACTATCGAACGTGTTCGTTACGCCGGGAGTCAACGCTTATACAGCATCAACTGTTTTCAACACCATTGTTGGCGTCGTTGGCTCTCCTGTATTCACTGCGGTAACAGCATCCTCACTGAGCGGAACTTCTGTATCGGCTACCACATACTTCTCCGGTAGCACACCGCTGAACTATCTGCTTGGTCAATCCTCCACACCGGCAACCTATGTCCAGCCGGGAACCAACATCACTACTGGCGGAACGGCCAATCTTCCAATCGTATCGGTCGTGGCCTCTCCTTTGTTCACGAATCTTACGGCATCTACGCTTCAAGAAACAACATTTATCACTCCGGGTGGAGTATATTATCGTGGACCAAATGGAAATCTTACCGCTAGTTCCGACTTTGCTTTCGATGAAGATAATGTGACACTCCTTGTGAATGGAGGAATGTCGGCTGCCACATACTATGAGGGATCACTAACTCTTTCTCAGAAGTATGCGCCCATAAGTGTTGTTCCGACATATGTTCAACCGGGTGTAAACACGACAACTGGAGGTACAATTACTCGTCCGATCGTTCATGTAGCTGGCTCTCCCGTGTTCACTGCCGTTACTGCTTCATCGGTCAGCGGAACCAGTGTGTCTGCCACAACGTTCTACTCTGGCTCAACACCGCTCAACACCATACTATCGTCTATCGGCACTGGCGTGAGCACATATGTACAGCCCGGCCTGAACATCACCACCGGAGGCACTCCGACCGCTCCGATCATCAATGTCGCTGGATCTCCTACGTTCACCGCTGTAACATCTGCTACCATAACCAATACGGGCGCAAGATACGAGGCGTTCACCGCTCTTTCTGTCGACACCAACATGACCGATGATGACAACATCGTAATGGTGTCGGTCGGTTCTGGCACCATCATATACACAGAATCTTCCCCAGCCTCCGTAAATCGTGTCATAACATTGATAGCAGCCACCCAGAGTGATAGGATCGATTTTGTTCCATTGAACAGGGTTGATGACATATCAACTTCATTGAAGATAATAGGACCACGTACAGCCACTATTTTGAACATAGACGGTGCTGGATCTTGGGTAACAATACACAACTAAAATGGCCCTAAGCACAGTAATCCATAGATACAACATAGACGATCTAACAAGAGATTTGATCGAGGTTGGCGATGGCGGAGCCTCTGTTTTAGCGGCAGGCAGCACAGCGGCGGTCGTTGCCGCTATACAGGCCGATCTTGACCTGTTGTACGCCCCTATTAGCGTCGTGCCCACATACGTACAGCCGGGGGTCAATATCACCACAGGTGGCACCATCACGCGGCCGATTGTGCATGTTGCTGGATCGCCCGTGTTCACAGCAGTGACAGCATCGTCGATCAGTGGCACATCCGTATCGGCCACGACATTCTTTTCCGGAAGCACGAACCTGAACTATCTGCTGGGCCAATCATCAACACCAGTAACCTACGTCCAACCGGGCCTCAACATCACCACGGGCGGGACAGCCAGCGCTCCCATCGTCAACCTCGCCGGGACTGTTGTTCTCACCGGACTTACGTTCTCCTCAACGCTTGGCGACACGAGCGCCAACTTTGCCACCGGGGTCTACTTCAAGAACGCATCGAACGCCGTTACGTCCACCAACCGGTTCTTGTATGACTCTACTTTGGGTCAACTTCAATTGACGCTCGCAAGCGTCTCTAGCGGCGTATACGTGACAACCGGAGGGCTCACCGGAGCCACAGTGTTCGGAACCACATCGGTACGAAGCCCTTCCGTCAGTGGCACATCGGTATCAGCCACAACGTTCTACTCCGGAAGTACTGACGTGAGCTACCTGTTGGGCAATGGTGGTCCGGGATCATCCACGTATGTTCAGCCGGGTCTAAACGTTTACACTGGAGGAACGATATCTAGTCCAATTGTAGGGCTTATCGGTGAGATCTCGCTTACGTCAGTAACTGTGTCCAGTCACGTTCGTGACAATGGAGCAACAACTGCTGGGGCAGTATATTTCAAACACCCCAGCAGTGGACATATCACCAACCACAACCGTTTTTTGTACGACAGCAATCTGGGATTGGTTTCATTCACCACTGGCAACCCAACAGACGGAGCGTACACATCAACCGGTGGATTCACAGGAGCAACCTTACAGGGGTCTACCATCAGATCCGGCTCTACAGAATTGAGTGCTGTATTCAACTCGTCGTATGCGCCCATTTCGGTTGTTGCGACGTACGTTCAGAACGGAAATCAAATAACGACAGGTGGCACAGCAACAAGACCAACGGTCAATCTGGCCTCCTCCCCAGCGGTGAACAACCTGATAGCTTCTGGCGTGTCTTACGGAGCCACGGTCTCGGGTGCGACAATTTATGAAGGCTCCACTCTGTTGTCGTCGAAGTATGCACCGAAAGACCTCACCGTCACGCTCAGTGGATCAACATACATATTGAACCTGAATGACGATAGCAGGCTTGTGGACATGTCTGGGGCCAGCGCCCAAAACCTTGTAGTGCCTAGGAATTCCGCTGTTGCCTTCCCGATAGGCTCTCAGGTCATGGTGGCGCAGACCGGAGCAGGACAAGTGTCGTTCTCCGCCGACACTGGCGTGAGCATACTGTCCTACAACTCACAGTTGAAACTGACTGGTCTCTATGCCACCGCCAGCTTGGTCAAAAAGGACACCAACACTTGGTTGCTTGGAGGCAATCTCACGACATAACATGCTTGGAGCATTTCATAACGGCATATTGCATTGGGCCGCACCCGGAGTGGCAGGAACTTGGAAGGTGGCCAGCGGCTTCTATGCTGGAACCGGCGCGTCGCTAGGCATAACAGGGCTCGGATTCAGGCCTCAGTTCCTGATCATCAAAGCATCTGGATCGACAGCCAACGACGATCCCGTGATAGCGTGGAGCGGAATGTCTTCAGCGGCGCCAGCTACTCCAGCCGCCGCCGTCATAGCGCCAGCAACAGCCCCAGCGACCAACATTGTGACATCTTACGATTCAGATGGTTTCACTGTCGCAAACAGTGCTTTGGTAAACACCAGCGGAATGCGCTACTACTGGGTGGCGATGGCCGGAGCCGGTAATGAGGTGGCGGTAGGGAACTATGTAGGCACCGGCACAGATAACCGGGATGTAATATCGGGACTCACATTCCAGCCAACGGTCATATTCGTAAGAAGGCGCAACCTGAACAGTGTGTTCGTCAATTACAAGACTGCCGGTATGAGCGGAGACTCATCATATCAGCTTGGCAACGCGTCAGCCATTGCGGGTAACCTTATACAGCAATTCAATTCTGATGGCGCACAGATAGGAACCAATGGAGGAGTCAATGCGGCTGGTGCTACATACGATTGGATAGCGTTCGCGCCTCCAACGGGCTATAGCGACACGGGCTACTATAATGGAACGGGTGTCGACAACAATGATGCCTTGGCTGGCCTCTCCTATCAGCCCACCTTCGTGCTGATAAAGGGCAATACGACCCAAGAGTCCGTGATGAGGACATCATCAAATGTTGGTGATGACGCATCTATATTGAACAATTCAGTAGCCAACGGGGCAAACCGTATACAGGCGATAAACTCTGATGGATTCCAAGTGGGTACCAACGCAGGCGTGAACACGGCTGGAATAGCATATCACTATTGGGTCGCCAGAAGTACATGATCTCTTATTTACTAGAGAATGGAACCTTTGGACATACGCCGTATCGATTGGGGCAGGAACCCGGTAGTTGCCCAGCGGGACATAGAGCATAATTTCGATGCGCTGTTCCGAGCATACACCCTCTTGTTTCAGCACAAGCTGGGGTCCGTCTCCTTGGAATCGGTTGACGCTCAAAGGTTGTTATCGGCTTCGACAGACCTCAACAGCATATTCATAGCACGCGGAGAACACCACGATGTTGTGCGGGTACAGGCTGGGCACAACATCATCACCGGTGGCACCTCTGCCCACCCGCGCATAAGTGTTGTACCGGAACCATCGTTTGCTCGCATATTGTCTGGTGAAACAGATCTATCGGACATCTTCTACACACGGAAAGAAGCGGATGATCTGAAACACCCTTCTCTTGGGTCTGGTATGCATTCCTTCAAGAAGAACGATGTAACCTTCATCGACATCCGACCCGATCCTCATTTTGAGCGAGTATCAGCGAGATCGATCACGGCGTCAACAGCACAATTTGACTCCATCGTTTACCGAGGAAGACCTATTGAGGACCTTCTGCCTTCACACGACTTCTCAGATGGAACGCCGTACTTGCGATTGAGCACCGTCGATTGGAGCAGGAACCCGGAAGCGGTGCGAGAGCAATTGGAGAACAACTTCCGGTCCATCACCAAGGCATTCAATGCGCTTGTGGAGCACAAGATGGATGCCGTTCAGTTGAGCACCGTATCGGCCGACCACATCTTTTCTGGCTCTACTCCTTTGGGAGAACTCTTCTTGGCCGCCAGCGTCAACCACGACATCGTACGCGTATCCGCTGGTGCCAATATCGTCACCGGAGGAACGCAGAACAGGCCCATCATCAATGTGTCGGATAGCCCGAAGTTCCGTTCGCTATCGGCCAATACGATACACTCTGGCGAGGTACACTTGGGAGGCCGCAATCTTCTTGACATCTTCTTCACCAAGCGTGAGGCGGCTTTGATAACGCACCCATTGCTTGGAGACAACCTCTTTCAACGAGAGGACACCATCCATGTGTCCGCCGATCCAGCGTTCACTTCTGTTAGGTCCGCAGGCGTAACGGCGGATACTCTTTCGTTCCTATCGGCCGTTTACAAGGGCAAGGAACTGGAGTCGTGGTTCGGCTCGCACACGTTCGTGGGCACGGGCAAGAACATCTCCTCCGGAGGAACGCCGCACGCCCCGGTTCTATCGGTGGTGGACGATCCGATCTTCAAGACATTGAGGTCGGATGCGGCACTTTTCGGCTCTATCGTAGCGGGACCTGTCACGGCGAGCACCGTCACCAGCAGCAGTCTTTATGCTGAGGCATTGAACGTTGCCGGTATGGTGTTTGACAAGGATGGGCTTTCCACCAATGGTATGTACGTTCGCGGCGGCTGCATCACCATTGGTGCTGAGCCTGAACTTGAGATCAGTTCGTTCCTTCGGACCAAAATGAGGCTTGTGGCCTCCGACAACAGCCCGATCCACTATGCTCTCATCGTGCAGAGCCCAGAGCACTCCAACAAGAGAGCCTTGAACGAGAAGACGGTAGACCTTGTCATACGCGGCGATGGTCATGTCGGCATAGGCGCATTCGCCGATCTATCATCGAAACTCACCGTCAGCAGCGATGGAGGCTTCGATCAGCTACGCATGATGACACCATTCACGCCCAAGGACTCCAAGGACGCGAGGGGCGCCATCGGTAATGTTACGTGGGATGAAGGGTATTGGTATGTGAAGACTTCATCAGGCTGGAAGAGAAGTGCCTTAGAGGCCTTCTGATCCGATGATCCTATATTCTTGGTCTTTGAGCAGGATGAAGTCGTTGACGTTCATCGCGGAGAACTCTTCGGCGATCGTGTCGTAATAGATGGTCTTGGCATTGTCGTCACCCATGTCGA
>JACCDT010348181.1_pt1 | contig 46055 bp, 94 predicted proteins | sample 7446291 | NCBI WGS metagenome assembly JACCDT01 (sample SAMN15323446, study PRJNA562643) | freshwater metagenome | isolation source: river surface water | place: USA:Blue River Watershed | collected 2017-08-17
ATAAAGTGGGTCCAATTGCTAAATGGATCTGCGGCCCCCTTCCCAAAGGGGACTCGAGTAGACAAGTGGGATACCACATTATCTTAGTAGCCGAGGGTAACACTGTAGGTGATGAGATATTGTGACTAGGTGATGTGGATCATCTAGTTGACTCCGGAAGGGGAATAGGAATAACCCATAGGGCTTATGTAAGAAGTGGTGGCTCACCGGTCATCATCATTACGTAGTCCAATCTTAGAGGTAGCTTAAAGTCAAGTCCGAAAGACAAGACAATCTAGTGTACGGGTGGTGCCGTTACTAGACACTCTAAATCCTACCAGGGGTTTATGGTGAAGTTATCTTAACAGGTTGTGGTAGAGGTACCACACCTGGGTGTTAAGTATTCTGGGACTCAAAAGGTTTCGGAGCTTAGAGGTGACCACATCCGGGAACAGATCCACAAAGCGCAAAAATTTCAAATTTAGGTTGAAAAACAAAAATATGAAATCAAAAGCGTTACCTAGTCTGTGACGAAAGTTGCCTACTTAGCCTAGGGTTGTCCTTGGCGACATACTTCCGAAAGATGTGTGTCATTTCAACGAAAAGTTTATAGGGGGTCGAATCCCGAGTCAGGTCGCGAGGCTTGAGTAAACAGAGTAAGTGGAGAGTGGTTGCAGACTCTAAGAGTGGTTGGCTCAACTAACCGGCAATGTCTAGATACAGACCAAAAGTCTGTGGAAACGTGAGGAACCCCGGTTCGCCTTGGATAATCTCACAAAAGTTTGGACGATTGAGCGTGTATTCTCAGCGCGAAAAAAATTTCGGATTCTTTTGAATCCCGGTGCGGTACGGCAAATATCAACTCTTAATTGAATATTTACCGAGTAATGCCGCTAGATAATATAAAAATTTATGTGGATTCGGTATTTTTAATAAAATGTAAAAAAGGATTGAAAGGTGGTTTGTCCACCAACCCCACCCACAAGGTGGGGTTTTTTATTTATATATACCCTATGAAACACCTCAAAAAATTTAACGAATCATCTGATAATAAGATTGATCATCTAAGAGATGTTTTTGAAAATCTTGAAGATGATTTTGGTGTTGATGTTGAATATACTCGCGTCCCATTTATATACGGAGGTGAGTCGTATTTTGTGATAGTGAAATCAACTAATTATCTGTCAATTGGTTTATTGGATAAATTAGTTGATTTGGTTAATATGTCTGTTAGTTATTGCGATCTTGATTTAGGTAAATGGGAAATTTTCGCCTCTACTTTTAACGGAGGAATGGAATTAATTGATTACTCATCCAAAACCCCGAGCAAAACGGAAATTAAACCTATTGGAGATCTAAGAGACTCTAAGATAGGCAGATATAAATACGTCAATATCTATTTATTGTTTAGAGAAAAATAATTTCCCAATTAATATATAACCTATGATCCGAATAAAGAAATTTTTAGAATCCGTAGAACATGATGAGTCCATCAGCGAAATAGAAGATTTTTTTGTCTATTCAGATTTGGGTGATAGGTATGATATAGAGGTTGAAAGAATTGATGGATATCACGACTTAAGTTCAGGTAGAGTGAAGAATATAGCAAAGGTTGTTATTTTAAATAGTAAGTCAATAGGAATCAAAGATTTTATTAATGATATCAAACAAGACATCTCTAGAATGGAGAAACTATCCGACTATTCTGTATCTATTATAATTTTTGATGATTATGGATTCCATGTTGAGTATGAACTAATGTCCCACGGTAAAATTAGCTCCGGACTTACCAGTCTACTAGATAAAAATGAAAATTGGTGGAAAAGAATTGTTCTGTATATCTATAATAAAACACTTCCTAAAGGAATACCTGGCGGCGGTGTCCGGTGGGTTGGGCCAAGTGGATCTGTAGAGTTTTTGGATTTTCATTAAAACAAATATACGAAAAAATTAAATAATAATTCAGACAAATTAAAAGGGAACGAACTTTCAAAATTCCAGTTATCTATTTATCTTGAACCTCAAAGGATCTAATAGGTTAGATGGTGGTACATCTGAAGTACTATCCTGAACACCATCTTGATCCCAATCGCAATATATAAGACCCCAACCAATAGTACCATCTGGTGAATCACCACCTGTTGGTAGATCAGATTGATTGGTAATTTGTCTCATCAAAGTCAGCTTGGCAATAACAAGTCCACTATCGAGCTTTAAGTATAATCTTGAATTTCTTCTAGCCCTTGTTATAGTCCCAACTCCCAATGAGTACCCAACATTTCCCAAAGGTTGTGATAGGGCGCTTTGTTGATACATTGCCTCATAAAAATTGGTCAAATCGGTAAATGTTGGGAATGATATAATATTTCCATTAATAGTAAATGAAACAGATGGGCTTAATCCAGGGGCAATTGATATTGTTGTATCAATATCTATCTGTGGATATATCCATATAGTATCAATATAGGATATATACTCAATTTCTCCATTTCCTCCGGCTCCTGCCGAGGAAGATGAGTTTGCATTTGACAGTGATTCAAACATCTTGTTTCTTTTTAGATACTCAAGTCTAGACCTCTCACTTTCCTCTAATTTATTCCTTTCATATTGGGCTTGTTGAATTTGTCTTTGAATTTTCTGTTGTTCAATTTCATTGTAGATTTGGTCAAGTGATTTAGCCATTTTATTTCTATTGTTTATTATTTTATATATTAGGAATAATTTCTTATATTTATATCCTAATCCCATAAACAAAATGATCGGAGTGATCAACATTGATCGAGAGAAGCGAGAAATCTACAAGGATTCGGGTGGGTATTTCTATAACATGAAAGAATCTGTTGATGTTTATGTTGGACTAAAGTCTCATATTGAGGCGATGCAATCTATTTTAGATACCCACCCAGATGCTGAGTTGGATTATGACTACGAGGCTTGGGATGAAAGTAGGTATGTTGTTGTCCGATACAAGGTCTATGTCGATCCTAACGATGAACGTATTGTTAATCTTTTGAAGAAGGTCGAAGAGGATGAGGAAAAGATGAAGCTTAAGCAAAAGGAAAAGGACAAAAAGGTATTGGAGGATCTCAAAAAGCGATCTCCAGAACTATTCAAGGACTAAAATCAGGGGGTTAAAAAATCCCCTAAATTTTTTATATATTTGAAATGATATAAATAGATAAAATGAAAAAGGTAATTATAGGATCCACTGCAATTAAACACCACTTTCCTCACTTCCCTCGGGAACCAAAGGATTTGGATATTGCTGTAGAGTTCCCAAAAGAAAAATCTAGGAAGGGTATAGAGTATCTGGAAAATCCCAAGCTCTTTAAATGGGTTTCTCAAGATGAGGAATACCTGACACCTAATATGCTCTTAAATCTAAAGATGTCCCACCTATTCTTTGATATAAACTGGGATAAGCATATGTGGGATGTTCAATTCCTTCTGAAGGAAGGTTGTAAGTGGGATATGACCATTATAGAAGAGTTATATAACTTCTGGAAGGAATTTCATCCTAGACACAGAAGGAGCAATCCAAGTGGCAAGAAGGACGAATTTTTCAATAACGCCATAAACTATGATACTATTGAGCATGATAGTCTACATGAAATTCTAAATCCCCATCCTATGTACAAGAGGATTTTGGTGGATGGTGAAGAAGTCCAAATATGTCCGAATAAATTTAACAATCTCAGCCATGATGAAAAATTGGATGTTGTTAGAGAGGAAGTGTGGGTAATGGCTTATGAGAGGTTCAAAGGCAACCACTTCATGTCGGCTAATTCCAAAATGCTTAAGAAGTTTATAATGCAACATGCTCCCATTTGGATGTTCCCATTCGTGGTAGAAAATTATATTACTTTAATTAGAACAAATAAAGATTTTATTAGTATATTAGATGATGGATTGAAACAAATACAAAATAAATAACCATGGAACTAAGTCAATTAAACGAAAAGCTTAAAAACTTTCATAAACTACCAATTGTTGAAACTGGTGAGGATCCAGATAACGGATCAAACTACACCGTCTATAAGGTGGCCGATGAGATCTATGTAAAGATGATGTTCTATCGACCAGCCATCTCCTGCATGCTGTACCCACCGAAACTGGTTGGAATGCAGTTTGTTAAACCAATGGAGGTAAAGGTAACCAAGTTTGAGGTCATCTAAATATACATCTATATATAAAATATGAATAACGATAATAAAAGTTGTGATAACATTTGGCATGATTTCACATTAGAAAATGCTGAGAGTACAAATAATATGGTTTTAATGTTTTTTATTGTTATAGGTATTGTTGTTATTTCAAGTATTATGTATTATATCACAATCATTTAATAAAAAATCAAAATAATGAACAAAATGAATTTTATGGAAATTATGGAGGTATTGAGAAATATCTATCCTGATGTAGACCCTTTTGCTTATGATGATATGGATTCAATTAAGGTCCCCGAAGATTTCCTTCCAATTGAAGGTGGTGGTGACTGGAAGTCCAGAAGGGCTAGAGCAAATGAGTACATGAAGTCCAAACTGGGCGAATATGAAAAAGTTGATAGTTATGGTGGTGAGGGTGAGGGTGAAAGATGGTGGGTTGTCTACCATTTTGTGGACCACGGTGTTTATATCCGAGTTGATGGATACTATCAGTCATATGACGGGGTGAGTTTCTATGATGGGTGGAGTTGCTGCAAAGAAGTTAAACCAGTTGAAAAAACAATAACTGTCTATGAGTAAAGTAAATAAATTGGCACATATGTGTCACCATATTGATAATGGTGGTGTTACTCTCACTGTAAACGAATCCACAGATGATAATCAAATACTAGGTGTCCAGATTGAATTGGAGACTAGTTATTTTGGGTATCCATCGGTAAAGTCAACATTGAATCTGTGGGGACACTATGGGACTAAAGATATACTAAGGGAAATGGGAGAGGCTCTTATAATGGCATCTGAAAAGATGACCGAATTGAGTGATTCAGATGAATGGGATGACTTTCCAAGAGAATTCCCAATGGACGACTATTCAGGTAAAAAATGAAAACTATGCAGGTAACCTACAACTACATAAGGACTCAATTAAGAGACTTATCCAAAATCATGGATTGGGGAAAAATTTTATACTCTTAAATGATGATCAATTTTCTCATATGGTGATGGTAGGTGAAGAGGGTAAAATGGATCAAGATACTTGTATAGATTGGGATTTGCAGTATATAAAATGTGAAGTCCATATGGATGATATTTTAGCAGGTGCCGTTGCTTCACAACTAGGCAACGTTCACACAACATGGAGAGTCAAAATTCTAGACCATCCATACCCCCTTAATCGTATTAAAAATCTAGAAAAATTAGAGTCATATGGATAATTTACCAAAGGCAGTTAGGAATTATATAGACCATACGTTCCTTAGTACCAATCAAGCCATTGCTAAGGCAATTGGTGTTAAGTATCTAATGGAAGGTCAATTAAAGGTAAGGGATGATTCAACCCTGATCTATAAAGGCATGACCCTACCCGTTTTAGGATATTATATGAAATGGCCTAATGTTGGAAGACATTCGGATGGTTGGGATGAGTACAGGGTATCTCTGGTAGGTATGGGATTTGAATTGGATGATACTACCATCGCTACTGGAGACATTGAATGGATTGATGCAAATCCTATTTGATAAATGAAACTAAAGACTGATAGTGAGATTACTAAAGCTCTATTTGGGATTACCATATTAGATGGTGATGGAAATTCACCATATCCAACACCATCTGAATACTGGTTCTTTGTTAAGAATACTAATGATGATCCGAAAAATAAACTTTCCCTAATCATAGTTGATAAATCAAGTGGATATGTTGTTAATAATGATCTCAAATTTAACTCCATTGAAATAGTGGATGATAAAATATCAATCTATAGAATTCGGGACAATAAGAGACTAGAGATGGTTTATTGGATTAAAAAAGAGGCTGAGTCAGATGAGAGTAAATGGGTCAGATATAGAGCTGAAATGTCCCTAGCTGGGTTGGATAAGACTGTTGAAGAAATGGAAGACCTTAATAAGACTGTGGTTGATGTAACAGATAACTTCCTCAAAATAATAGAAGAATTTAGAAATGATTTTAAAAAATGAAAGATAGAGAAAATATTGAGAGTGACGGATTCGCCTTGGATTGGATTGGATCAATGTGTCGCCATTGGGAAAAGAATGACCCTATGGAGATAAGGGAAGGAGATTCCCCTGATCTTATCTTAGCTAAAGAGTCCCTAAAGAAAGAAATGGAAGAAATGGGCTGGGATATTTATGGTGGATCTACTGATCCAATTGTTAGGCAATGAACTGGGCTTGGCAAGAAGGATTTATTCAGGGGTTTCTTAATAAAAGGTTAGGTGGTGAACAATAAACAACTAAGTAGAATATTCCAACTCCAACAAGAAACACTCTATTGGGATAGTCGTTTCTTGAATAAGAAATGGTATAGGAGGATATTTGGTGGAAAGTGGTTCCTAATTAAATTGGGAAAGGACACCCCATATACATGGATGTTTGCTGTTTGGACAAAGGTACCACAGGGATATGCTGGATATAAGGAAATAGTTAGGTGGGAGGATTACCCAGAAACTGGGGTTAATACTAGGTGGAAATTTTGGAGACAATTATTTAAACAAATATTTAATATAAAATGATCAAGTCAAATGTAATTTGGGGAATTGTTAACCTATTAGGAGCGGCCTGTTGGGTGAGTATGTATGATAGATTTGGTTGGTGGGTGTTCCCACTTGCCATAATTTGTTTATTTGGATCCTTTTTGAATTTCAAAAAGAAAAATTAATTATATTTACACCATGAATAAGAAATCATTCCCCGTTAGTATCTATCAACCACTTAGTCCGATAGAGTCCAAAAAATTTATTAATAACCTCCATTCAGATCCAGATATTTCTCTAGGGGATGAATCTCTATATGGAGATCCTTTTGGTGAATTTGTCTACAATTTTCTGGAGAATTATACAGAATTGGATCCAGACTCTGCTACAGAGGGAGATATGGAAGTATTGGATATTGACGATAATGGTAAGATAACTGGACAATATGTTATTCAATTTGAAAATGGATCTGATATGAGAATTCATTTCAAGGGGTTTGTTGGATATGGTGATGGTTTTAATATCCTTGTCATTGAGGAAGTAAATTGGTAGTTATGGAAGTATCTTGGATAAAAGAATACAAAAATTCCGAAACCAGACATATAATGTATGTGGATGGTGTTAGGACTGATTATATAATCTACCAAGATTTTTTTCAAGATTTCAATGATCTTTATTATAGTCACAACTTCCCTGAAGAGTCAAAGGGTGGTCAAACATTTAAAAGACTGAAAACGTTATCTGAAAGAGAGTATAAGCTTAATAATATTTTGGACTAATGGAGAATAATAAATGGATATCAGATGGTCTGCCTGAGGTAAGTCCAGGTATTGATCCTCTGGGTAGACCTATGAGTAGGAAGGTATTGGTGAAATATGAGATACATGATAAAATTGACTACACAATTGATCAGGTCTATTATCAAGTTGGAAAGGAACCTTATTGGTTTAAGGGATTAGGAAACGTTATCGCTTGGATGGATATTCCATCATAAACCTATTAAAATAAATTAAAATGAATAAATGGCACTGGGGAGTTGATCAATGGTTTGAAGATAAGGTATGGACAAAAGTTCCTAAGGAACATAGTAGTCCACATTTTTTCTTCCTACTTGGCTTTATTACATCTACTATTTTAATGGTTATATTAAGCTGTCTAACTTAACATCAAATTGGGAAGTAAACAAATTTTATATATCTACTTATGAAGAAGCAAACTTCGGACATGCGATATCAAGTTGAATCTTTTAACGGGATCCATAGAACCAATCTTACTACTTTATCTTCTGCTAAATTCTTTGCGGAAACCCTCGTTCATAATAAAGTATCTGGAGTACAAATCGCCAGATTTGATAAGGGTGGGAACTATTATGAAATAATCAAAAAATACTAACGAAACACATTTTGGTCCATTTGAAGAATTCAAAAATTATCTTCCTAGATATTGATGGTGTTCTAAATGTTATTGGCCAAGGTCATGACGAATTTGGACAACTTTTCCATAAACACTTTGAGGATAACCTAAGATGGATTATTGATCAAACTGGAGCTAAAATTGTAATTTCTAGCTCTTGGAGGGGATCTGGCCTTAACGAAATGCAGAGAATGTGGAAGGTGAGGGATCTACCAGGTGAAGTTATTGATATTACCCCATTTGCGAATGATTTAGTGGAAAGGGGTGTTTGTAAATTCTATGATGAGGTCTCTAGGGGAATGGAGATAAATCAATGGATTATTGACAATAACGTCCAGTGCTATTGTATAATAGATGATGACAATGACATGTTGCCAAATCAAATGGATAATTTCGTAAGGACGGCTAACAATTCGGACCACCCAGATTGTGTTGATATTGGGTTTGGTCTTACTAAAAAGTGCTCTGAGAAAGCTGTAGAAATTTTAAATAGATCTAATAATAGACCTTAATTCGGGAGTATCTCCTCAATAACGACACACCCATCATAGTAATCATATTGATCAAGGTGGTCATCGTATTCGTATTGGTCAACTTTACCACTAGCCAACATCCTGTCCAATTCTTCTTTTGGGACTATGTTTTGGTGGATCCATTCTTCCTTGGCCAATTTGGCTGATTCATAATCATCATAGACTCCAATAACCTCATTATCAGATTGGGTTCCAGATTCCGAGAAATATTGAACTAGGTATTTTTTACCTTTTGACTCATTGAATTTTCTAATGTGCTTCATATTCTATATATAGAATCCCATTTCCTCAATTTTTGAGAAATTAAATAGGTCTTGATTTACTTACTTACGATTTTAGCAATCCCGCATTTTTTACATCTCTTTTCTTGGTAGGTGATTCCCCAGTCTTTGTATATCCAATCGTGTTTCTTTCCCTTTGAGCAAAAGTATTTTGGCCATTGATTTACTAGAACAATGACCATCACAATTCCAAGAAATATATAAAATCCCATTTTTTAAACTTTTTCGTATTTAACTTCAATCCAATCTTCTATGATCTGATCCATCATTTCATGGATCTGTTTCCAAAGCATGGGATTATTTTTGAGGTCGTCTTCGGTGGCTCCTTTAAAGTCCACAACTATTGTTTGTAAAACACCCTTCCCCATTTCACTGAAAACAGGTGGGTTCTTTTCGTCTTTAATTTTTAAGGTGAATTTAATTTCCATATTTAATAGATTTTATTTATAAGTTCTTTTTATACTTTATATCACCAGACATTGTGGAGACCGATCCACCAACATTACCTGAGATATCAACATCACCTGACATTGCTTGGACATTTCCCCCAACATCACCACTGATCTCAACATCACCACTTTTAGTATTGATGTTGCCAGCATTTCCCTGGACATTGAGTTTGTTACAAGAGTCCACCCTTAACTCAGTAATATCACCAACTACACTAATATTGATCTCTTTTGAGTCGGGGGTGAAATCAACCCCATCAATAATTATCTTTCCGTTTACAACTTTAATATTATTACCCGAATAGGTGTTGCCGTTTATTGTAATTGTGCTCATATTTTATTTTTGGGTATAGATATAATTTCGTGGATCCTTTTTAATTGACTCTGTGATGAGGTAGCTCAATTCACTTAAGTTCTGGATAATCTCATCAATTTTATACCCAATGTCCCTATCAGATTGGATGTCAGAATCAATGCAAACTTCATCCTGAGTTTGAATCAATACATTCTCGACGTTTATTAGAAATTCACGAATATCTTTACGTGGATCGGGTGATTTTCTAATCAATTGAATTTTGTCTTCCATAATTCAAATATAGTAAAATTAATTCAAGGATAAAAGGTATCTGGACGATTTAACTCTTCTGGAACAATAATCCACATTAATAGGTAAGTGAGTATAGCAGGGAGTGGTGAAAAAATCAACAGTGCTGATATAACCCTGACAATACTTGGATCTATATTAAAGTAATTTGCTATACCACCACAAACTCCACCTATAATAGAATCCGAACTCCTTTCTAATTTTCTAGCCATGATATTTATATTTTCAATACCTTTAAAGGTTTAAAAATAAAAACATGGTAGCGATAGATAAAAAAACAAACGACAAATATGATGTTATTTTTTACGATGTAAACGTGTCCGAAAAAGGTAGTGATACCTATTTTGGAAAGCCCAAATTAATACTATACGACCCTAGAAGCAGATATTCTTTTGAAGCTAATCGGGATGAATTTTTTATCGTTGATAGTCATGTAGTATCTGGACAAAATCCATATCATGACTGGGCGGATTTTAAATGGGAATTCAATGGAAATAAACCTGTAAAGTATCCACAATAAAATGAGAATAGAAACAAGAGAATACGATATAAATTTCTTTAAAGAATCAATTATTGGAAGAAAAACAGATGAAGTATTGATGGAAATTGAAAAAAGGGGATATGAATCAAGACTAGCATCAATTGATGGGGAGGAATTTATGCTAACAATGGACTTGAACCTGAAAAGAATAAATCTCCATATAGAGAAGGGGATAGTTATTGGGTCGTTTATTGGGTAGATAACAAATTTCAAAATTTGAGTATAACATACCATGGAAAGCATAAAATTTGAAAAATACAGATTAAGACGGGAAATTGAGGCCGTTAGATATGAACCTGGTATGGAGGATGGATTTGATGTAAGATATTGCTCTCAACAAGAAATGGATGATTACAAATCCGGCAAGATTGACTCTGTTAGTACTTGGGGCATACCAAGCTTAGACGGAACTGAGACTGTTGAGATAAAAGTGCCTTATGTCAAAATGTTTGATCAAAAAGTATTGCTCGGTGAGGGGTATTATTTGATTAAAGATGAAAATGGTAGCTTTTTCGGACTCCCAGAGGATGAATTTAATAGAAAATATCAAAGATCTGATACCATTCAAAATTGGCTAAAGGATAGAAAAGACGGATGGGTCATTGCTCAAGAAAATGCACCAGATCTACTAGCAAGAGAAAAATACCTTGCTTGTGAAGAGGAAATAAAAATCATAATCAATAAATTAAAAGATGATGGAAACAAAGAAAATTAAAATCAGTTATGATGCAACTGCTGAAGACGCTTTAGACATTGCTCAAGATATATTAGATAGTTTGGGCGTTGAATATGAAATGAGTGGTGAAGAAACAATAACAATTCAATATAAGGTAGAACGTAAGGGACACACACTACCTGATAATAGATTATAAAAATGTCAATCAATACTGAACTAATTTTTTGGATCCAAAAGAAAATTGAATCAGGTGAATTTAATACTTTTGAGTTCATTCATCTTGACCCCAATGAGATTATTGAGATGTTTAGCGCGGAAACGGATTTCAAGGTGGATAATGTTAAGTTTAGTGGTAAACTAGACTCAGTTTATGGGATTATGAAAAAATTCACCGGGGATTGCCTAATTCGAGCGGACTTTGATCAGCCGGGTGCAGATCCGTATTCAACTCTAAAAAAATGGTGGAGTAAAAATAAATATAAATTTTAAATGAAGTCTAAAGATATTAAATGGGGATTGATTGTGGTTGATCCTAATCAAGAGGGTGATATGTTGGATATACTCCATTTTGTCGGATATCTACTACCACCAACACAAGATGATATAGATTCTCTAAGATGGGAGCTGTCAAATGATGGGGAATTTGGACTTACCCATATTATGGACAGGTTGGAAATATTCCCTTGTCCTGAAAACATTTTAGAAGAATATCGTAAAATAATAAGAGAAGATGAATGAAAAAATTACACTCCAAGACATTAGGGATCTAATGATCTCCTATTTAGACTCTGTTAAACCAGGATCAGAAGATAATAAATACTATGATGAAGATGGACATTGTGGACTTAATCTATGGACTAAAAATAGAAATTTTTGGTCTGAGTTTGATTCAGATGAGGATTTTATATATTTAGTAAGTGGGAAGTATGCTGAAGACGAAATTGATTTGGATGGTGGAAGAGATTACTTCTTGATAAGGTCAAAGGTCATTCCACTTCTTTTTAGATATATGGTTGAAAATCTGGGGTGGTCAAAGGAAGACTATGAGGAAATTATACATAATTCCCTTGAGATTTCAGATAATTTGATTTGGATGTATGTTAGTTCTGATAAAGAGTCAAAAAATGAAAGAGTGCAATGGAGATCTTTTTCTACTCATCTAAAAGATGATGACCAATTTCCTAAATTAGAACCAATTGTTTTAAAATACCCAGAGTCGATGAGACTAACAGTTAATATCAATAAGGATTTGAAATTTATTGGGAATTCTAGAATAGATGGATCTCCGATGTATATGATTATGGTTCCAAGTGGATACTCGGTGGTCAATAATATTGACACATATACCAATAGACAATTGAATAAATCTTTACGAAATGAAGAATAAAATACCAACAATAGACCTTAAACTTGAATCTAAAGTTGTTAAGGGGGAGTCAAGACTAACCAACAAGATATTAGTTGAGACTCCATATATGATGTTCTCTGAATATGGGGGTGGGTCTAGAAAAATCTGGTCTAAAAATAAGTGGAAAATATTTCTATATTATCTTTGGAGGATTTCGGGTATTAGGTGGATTGCTAAACAATATAATAAAATATCTAGATGAAAGAAAAAATAAATTTGATAATTGATAGATCACTGGCCAATTCATTGGATAATAATTTAGAAGATATAATGGATTGGAATAAACTTGAGAAAAATCTTGAAGGTTTGGAATTTGAGGTTGCACCAGATCAATCTTCCTTCTATCTAAATAGAAGACCAGTCTCCACTAAATTAGGATGGATTGGAAGTGAAGATAATGTTGGTAATTTCTTTAATAAGAATAGGTCTGATATACAAAAAAATATCGGGGAGTCTAAGAAGGTTACTTACCACATTAGATCATTCCGTAGATCTTATCCTAGAATTGGAGATTCAACACTTTCCAAAGAAATGTGCCCAGTTGTTGTTGAGTACGCAGTAAATATAGACTAAAATGAATAGTGAGGAGGTAGGTAAAAGACTTATTGAGATAATGAGTAAGTTAGAAGACTTGGGTGTTTTCTATGGTAAAAATTACGGTGGGTCATACGAGACGAAATATCCACATAGTTGCTTTATGTTCCTATTATGCTTAGATAATCACCGTTCTGGGTTTACTGGCTTAATTAAGGATGGGTGTTCTGGTGACAGCGAAGAAGTTGCGATTGGAACTGGAGAATCTTCGGTTGATCAGCTATTAACTACTCTAGAAAGGTCATATGAATCTATTATAAAAAATTTACCAGATGACGAAAATAATATGTAAGATATTTGGACATAGATGGGAGCACTTTAAGGAGAAGTATCACCTAATAGGGACTAGATCTATCCTCAATGGTGATAAATACTTTACGATAAGAAGATGTTCCAGATGTGATTGTGCTGAAAAATTTGTAGTCTCTTTTTCCCAGAGAGGACACCCAATTTGGGGAGGTGGTAGTAATGGTGATATCTGGACTAAGTGGAGATATAAAGAAGGCGCTAAACTTAAACTTGTAGAACTATGAATACTAATGATGAGGTAAATAAATTGGAAGAGCGTCTTGATTCGGTCACCACTAGACTAGGATATATATTTAGGTTTTTTGATATTACCTTAAATAAGATCCCATATACGAATCAAGATATTGATGTTTTAATAAGACATTTTGAGAGCATAGAGAAATATGAGCTGTGTAATAAATTATCCAAATTTAGAAAATGAATACTGACGAACTTAAGAAAAACGATTATACAATTATTCACAAGGGTGAAGGTAAATTTGATTGTTTCTTTGAAGGGGGTGAAGTTAAAAATGCGGGTCCGAATTTGTGCGGTATGATCAGATATACATATTTTGAAGATTATACAATACCCCCTATTGGTTGGAATGTAAAGCATAGTCAACTTATAATTGACTATTTCCCCAAATCATCAAGGGATATTATGGATGGTAAATTGAAACCCAATCAGATGAATTACTGAGATGGAAAAATTCATTTGTTTTGAGGACCACTGTATATCCGGATTTGAGGGTAGATATTTCATTAAGCAAGGAACTATACTTGATGGATTTCTTAAATATGGTGAATTGAGAATTCCATTACATCAATTAATAGGTGATGCCTTTCCCTTTTCCGTGGTGGTGGATAATCCAAAATATTATGAATCAGCCACTAGACATATAAGAAATATGAAAATTTGTGAAATTCTTAATGAAGAATTTTATATATATGAATATGAGTATGATAAGAAAATATAAAATTTTCATTGAGTCATTCAAAAGTGAAATGACTCCCGAGATTCAAAAACTTATTAACGATACCAAAAAACAAGCCGAGGATAATGGTGTCCAAATAATACTCAGCCAAGAAAAAACCGTACCATATATCGTTGGTGATATTCAGGTGAGTGGTTATTTCGTTGACTATGGAAATCCTAGACTAGCCGTTGCTATGGGTAAACCATTGAAAGATTGGGTTATGATATTAGCACATGAGGGTTCTCATATGGATCAGTGGATTGAGGATTCCCCATATTGGACTGATAATTTCATCAATGGGAGGGAGTCAGTTGAGTATATTGATGAGTGGTGTGCTGGAAAAGAATTCACTGAAGAAGAAGTTGATAATTTTATTAAAAGGTCTATTGGTGTTGAATTAGATTGTGAAAAAAGAACAATAGAAAAGGCAAAAAAATATAATCTACCAGTTAACATAAAGGAAGAGATTCAAAAAGCAAATTCATATATCCTATTCTATACCTTTGTTAAGGAATCTAGGAAATGGAACACCCCAGGTAAAGCCCCTTATCAAATAAGGGAGGTTTGGTCAAAAATGCCCGATACATTTGAAATAGACTATACCCAAATACCCGAAGATATAAGAGAACTTTATAGGAAATACTGCTACTAATTAGCAACCATTTCTGACTTTAGGATCTTTATTCCTCTTTCTAAATCTCTTATTTTATCTTGGGTATCCTTGTAAATCGGACTTTGTGGATTGAAATCCTTTCCGTTTTTATATTTATCAATAGCCGATCTAAGATTTAATAATTGATCTGTTAATAGTTTTATTGAGTATTCCATTTTAATTCATAATTTTTCTTGTCAATTGTATCGTTGTACACTCTTCTTTGGTTCCCTAATATTCAATAAATTTTATAGTCATATTTTGTATAGAGTATTTATTTTTATATCTTGGCTCACCAGATTTAATATGTATTATTTCCCTAACACTTGACCTTTCCGGCCAGCTACTCCCATCTAAATTTATGTAGTGTCCTATATTTGGGAAATAAACACTAATGAATTTTAACCCACAATAAGATTCTGATAATTTGATGGTTTCGTATAGATATTCACCAAATGATGAGTTGGGATATTCTAAGAAATCTATTTGAATGTTGTAAGCTTGATAGATATCAAATAGAGTCCTAAGTGATCTTATTCTAATTCTGTCAATTGAATCATGGTCAAGATCAATATTTCCAAAAACATCTTCTAGTAAATCTATTTTAGATGTGTCAAATTTCATATTTATGATATATCATAAATAGACTTTAGTTTATCTGACCTCAGATTCGTTTTTTGGAAATAAGGCATCTCCACACTTTTGTAGCGTGGTGATAGTATATTTATCGTCCCTTAGATCTGGCGCACCTCCTCCCCGAGAGTTTGTCGTAAACTCAATATATGACACGGCACTCGTTAATGCATCGGTCAAGACCTCAATCCTATTTTCTAATTCTTTAATTTTAGTTTTCATGATAAATAAGATTAATTGGACATACTTTTAAATTTATCAACCCAAGACTTATACATTTCAAGTGAATCGTTGGCTTCTTGGAGGTCTTTTGATAACCTTTCAACCGATCTTTCCAAAATACCAACTCCAGCTGAATATTCCCTTATAGCATATTCAATAGCCTTTTCCTTGGAATCAAAGTAGGTATTTTCGTAGATTGTTTTGCCATCATATGTGGTATTTGGCCATTCCATTTTATCGGTATATGTTTGAACCAATTCACCGTTATTGATGGTCCAGATTGTGATTGGATTTTCAATTTCATCAACACCATTGATAACATCTAGTATCTCACCGCTCTGTATGATTTCCTCAAGTCTATTCCAAATTTTAAGGATATTGGAAACTCCATCAACATAGCTTGACCTCTTCATAAGGCCCTCCTTGCCTTCCTTGAAGGTATCAAGTGCGTATTTAATATCTAGAGTCTTTTTATCTACAGAAATTAAATTGTGACAAAGAGGTGATCCAAGTGCAATATAATCGGTATTATCATTTGGATAATACCCACATTCACCCATTAGTTTTTTAAGTAGTCTGGCTTTCATAGATTATATTTGATTATTAGATTTTGTATGTATTCCAAATTTTCAGTTATTAGATCACTTAGACTTATTTTATAAATTTGCCTACCTTTTCTAGTTTCTGAGAAGATCCAAACAAATTCTGAATTAATTTTTTGGTATCCAAATTTCTGAGTACTATCATATGGTAGATCTAGATTTTCTACCTTACTTAGATCATTGACAATGGACATCCTTCTAAGTCTGGCTTCCTCAATTGATTGTAGTTCTTCTATATTAGACATGAAAATCAAATATACAAAAAAAAAAATATATAAAGAGTGAAATATCTTAGAAAATTTGAACTATATGAAATTTCTGAAATTTCCAATGAGGATTGCCTAAACCTACGGGAATATTTTATTGATTTTGAGGATGAGTTTGATGCTGATATAAGACCAATGAGACATCATGATGGTAGGGGTGAATTTGTATCAATATTTATTGATATACCAAAGAATAAAATTGACCCAATTGTTTTAACTAAAAAATTCCTAAATTCGGTAAATATGGTCAATAAAATTGGTGAATTTAAAACTCGAAGCATAAAGTATTTAGAAGACTTAATTACAGGTAAAATAGAAAATAGTCCAGAAATCTATTATGGGGTTGGATTAATTGGAGACTATTATACCAGTAGATCAACAACTTTATTTTTCATAGAGGACGAACTACTAAACAAGGAGACCATGTTCTACTCATATATGAATGATCTGGATAGTCAAAGATGGTCATCAACGATATATAGAAATCTAAATTTAGATCAATTTAGAATAGTATCCCTCGTTGCACACTTCACTAAAAATTAGTTTATAGGATTAAGTGTAGGAAGCATCCCTCAGCACCACAACCACATTCTTTGATCTTTATATGATTTGATGACGTCCTTTCACCACGATTTTGTTGTGAATTATAAGAGGCTGTATCATGCTTAATAATGGCCATATCCTTGGAGGTATAAAACCTCTTACCATTCTTAGAATGTTTTCTGCGATTCGGTGTTAGTTTCATTGGTCGTTATTATTTTCTGATAATAGATTGTTCAATTCATCTACCCAATCTTGCCTCTGGGAAGTGGATAGATTGTGGATGTTATTTGGATTATTCATAGACAATTGATCCCAATTTCTAATAAGATCCCTTAGTTGTTTAATTCTAATTTTCCTTTTCATTTGTGGGGAAGGAGAGGATTTGAACCTCCGAAGGCTATAAAGCCAACCATGTTACAGACACAGCCCCGTTTAACCACTCCGGAACTTCCCCATATTTTATAATTCTATTCCACATTCACCACAAAAGTGAGTCATACCATATCTATCCGTCCATCTATGTCTACACTTATCTGGATCTGGGTGGATTTCTTCATTTATATATCGTTCAATATTTTCTACCATTTTAATCACCTCTTCAGTTGGTGGTTTCCCCTCAGACCTTAAGGTTTTCAGAATTTCAGATACTTTATGTTCCATTGATGCAAATATATAAAAAAACTATTCAATCCTGATAATTTTTTTATCATATATCTGTTTTTCCTTATTTTATTGAGGTTTCATTCAAATTTATCTGAACATGGTTATATATAATATATGAAGAAGATACTATTTTTGGTGGTTGCCATGTTCATGATTTCATGCTCGCCTGTTGGTAAATGCAATATGTCTCAGGATCAATTAAATAGAAGAATTGAAAGAAGGATAAAAAGGGGAATGAGATATAATCACAACTGCATTAAGAGAGAAGGTGAGTTAAAAATTGTAGAGAAAGAGAATAAGGCCAAGAAGATTAGATGATCATTGCCAAGTACCAGATTCATTTTTAGTTCTTGGGGATATCACTATTGAGTAGTATCCATGATCATCTAAAAAGATGATATTACACTTTGTATCGTCGGTTACAAATTCATCATTTGATATTTGCTTATACCCAATTGAATCTAAAATTTGAATTATTTCTGATCTACCAATATCATAAAAAACTATTTTTTTCATTTTAGCTAATATACTAATTTTATTTTAATGACCTACCCAAAAGAGTTCCAAAAGAAAATCCCCCCAGAAAAATAAATGGAATTGGAATTATTATAAAAGGAGTGCCTGAAAAATATCCCATAAGCAAGATGCCTGGAAACATAAGTAGGGTAAGTAGGGAGAGTTTTTTATCGCTAATGTTTTTCATTTCTTAAAAACTAATTGGGTATTCGGGGAAAATACAGATCAATTTAAATGGCCCGAGTGGTTCATAATACAAATATACAATTACTTATTTAAACTATCTATTTTTCTAATTCTGAATTTTTCAATTGTCTCAAAATTTGAGATAATTAATTCTGAATCAATTATGAATTCATGGCCACATCCAATTGTTAGGTTCTTTATTGTCAAATTAATTGAGTAGTATCCAGATCCATCAAACTCAGTGACTTCTAAGATCTCAAATTTATGTCCCACTTTCATCATGTGTCCACCAGTTACTAATCCACATTCACATGTTGTAAATAATTTGGATTTGGGAATGTCATGTATTGGTGTTAATATATCACCTTTTTGAAAAGGATTCATATTCCTATTTTTTTAATTTTGGATTGTCTAATTAATGACCTTAGAATATTGAAATCATATCGTCTATTTGGTTCAAGATCAACTACCAATTCTACAATTTGATATTCCACACCCTCAAACCCACTAATGCAATATTCTATTTCTAAATTTTTATTTTTGAATTCTGGGCTTGATTTTTTATAAATTCTCTTAAAAAGATCATGATTGATCCCTGTTGTGAAGGTAAGTAACTCTGTGTACCGATCCCCACCACCCATTCCAAAAATTTGCCACGTTTGTAGAGACAGCCCCTCTTTACTGAGATTTAACTTTAAAGGGTAACTATACCAAAAGGAGTTAATCTGGACAATTGGTATATTCTGAATGAAAATTGACTCACTCATTAAAAAAACGGATTAAGAAATGGTGAGTCAAAAATTACAGAGTAAATTGCCATATTTTCAATATAGTGTTGATATCTTTCGTCATCTGGATATCTATCCTTAATTCTATCCTTAATTTTTTTCTCAGTTTCATTAAAAATTTCCGGATAAATTTTCTTAACCCTTTCTACAACTTCGTTTCTAAGAATATTAATATCCCTTTTCCTATTTTCCTCTATTTCTTTTTCTTCCCTAGCTTTTACTACTCTCGGATCATCCGGAGTTGTTTCAAAAACGGGTCGGTCCCACCATTTAGTCTTGACCATACCCTGGCACCTATCAATAGAGACACCATCCTCAACATCAACCCAAGTATAGTATTTATCACCAAGTTGAAAAACACCAGTCTCAACATCTTTAATAGAATCTTTCATCATTTTTGATGCCCAATCCTTGGCTTTATTAACTGTCTTAGGTGTCCAGAATTTTTTCAAATCATCGTCCCTCCAACCATCAACAATCATCTTTACCAGTCGGAAACTTACCCTATTAGATCTTTTATAATAACCAGACGGCGAGTAAACAGCGTAGTCAAAAAATCCATAGTCTCTACCAAATGCACCCTTACCCCACAACATACAAACAACTTTTGATCCCCTTGGTAGAGGATCAAATGAGTTCATCCTTTTACATTTTTTTAGCCCACTAATTTCTGGCCAACTTGGCCTCCAATTTGAATCAAATGTTGAGAATATTACCTTTGATTCAAATTCCTTTCTCTCAATATCAGATAAGGATTTACCGCCTCTGAATTTAAGGGCTAGTTTTTTAAGCTTATCAGGAGAAAATCCCTCTTCTAGAATTTTCTCAGGTGCTTGTTTGAGACAATTTTTTTCCATAGAACAAATATATATAATAAATGAGATATATCAAAAAATTTGAATCATATGATAACGCGGATGAACTACTAGAATACTTTATAGATATAGATAAAAACCACGGTGGGGACTGGGATGTTGATGTCTCCAGTGTATTTGTAAAGGAAGATAATAGAAGAAAGCCAGATTTCTATAAAGTTATAATTGAGTCTAGATCCGATTTCTACCTTAATGATGGTTTTTTGAGTGGTGTTAAGAACAGGGTTGGTAAGGTTTTATCGATAGGTGATTTCTATTTTCACAACGGTGGTAGAAGTGGTGTTGGGGATCCGAACAAAGGGAAGGGTAATTTTGGATTTTTCTTTTTGGATTGTGAAATAATCAGAAATGTTGTTGTTGAGATTGACAATAATACTATTAGCAACATCAAGTTAATTAAGGAAAAAATAAGAAGTGAGTACTATATGCCCAGGGCAGGGTACGAGATAAACTCAAATCCTATTTCAGATAGAGAAATGGAAAATTGGAAAATAAAATTTGGGTCTCTTGTATTGTGGTTTATTCCAAAACCCTAGGTCTATTTTTAATGAATCTCATGCTAAATTCCGAATCTTGTATATTGAATTTGTCACCCAATGTGCCGATATATTCTTGATGAACATCCCAGTCACCTTCCCATGATTGTACCCAAGTTTCCTTTAGGACTATAACAAATGTTTTTTCAGAAATTCCAATTTCATTGAATTTTGACATATTATCTTTTATATCATCCCATATATTTTCCACAAAGTAAAAATCCTCAATATCCACATCGTCATAAGAATCATCCACTAAGATGCTATTCACACCTCTCACACAAACCACTTGATTTTTTACCAAATAAATTTCATCATCTAACTCAGTAAATGTATCATTAAATTTTTTAATCTGATTTTGGTTCCATGTTGATTTTTTAAAAGAAATGTTCGATTCAGGTAGATAATATGTTGTGTATTCACTAGGGTCCTTTAGTATGGACCCCGAATCAAGATACTTGACATTCAATTTTAAAAATATTATGCTACTCATTTGTTATTAGATATATTTTATACGACCTAGAATTTAGGAAATCTTCCACTTTTGAATATTTTATTTCTTCTGAGAATATCTTTTTACTATTTCCAATGGTATGTATGAGATCTATAAAATCTTTTGAGTTATTGTCATCTCGGCAATTCCACATCCTTCTCAAGAAGTCATCGTCAATTCTCAAATTAAGATCAGAATATACATTTTTTATTATTGATTTGACTATCTTTCTTTGGTTATGTATAGATGGATAATAGTCATTCTTTGGATTCCATTCAAAAATCTCTATAATATCTTCATGTGTTAGGCCCCTTTTGAATATCTTAAATAAACTAATCAGAGCAGGTTCAGTTAATAACCATGTCTTGACCACCCCTGGATATTTAAGATTTGCTAATTTATTTACGTAAAACTTATCTATCATCTAATAGGCTAATATAGTAAAAATTTTATATATAGTAGAAATGAAATTAAAACTATTTGAGGATTTTAATGATGAATCTAAGATTGATTTGATCAAAGACGTATTTCAAGATCTGGACTTAGAACACAATCTTGATATCCAATGTATTAAACAGTCAACAATATATAATCTGGAATTCCCCAAAGGAAAATTTCAAGGAAGAGTTAGAGAAATAATAGTAAAGATTTTTTTTGTTGAAAAATTCAATCTAGACATTCTAGAAACCACCATAAGTCACGTAAAGATGGCTTGTGAATATTCTGGAGTGGAATTGCATTCTTGGCGCATAAACGGGAGCGGATCAAATTATTATAATGATCACACAAATACCTACGTGAATAATGACTATTTAATACACCAATCTGTGAATCACTTTCATATCAAAAGACCCGATAGTGTGTATTTATCACTTATAAAAACTAAAGATCTGGATATAGATTCTATTAGAGATATTTTTCATGATAAAATTGCAATCGGTACAAATCGCACACATAATATTTCAGAAATAAAAGAAATAATATTCATCTTTACTGAAAAACTAGATTAGAAGTTTTCCCAATCTGTTATATCACAATCTAATTCTGGAACATCATCTCTACCGACCACTACAATATCCCCAATGCCTGTTGGTGTGAACTTAAACCAATATCCACCACCCGATGCACCAAAGTGTCCTGAATCTATTTTGGGTAGTGATGCCTTCCACTCTTCATATTTTTTTAGTTGGCTTTGGGAAAGTTCAAATTTTATCATTTTCGTCATGATTTAACTTTTATTCCTTCATGTATTATAAGGAATAGTTTATTCAGATTCTCGGGACTCTTAACATATCCCGATGAAAAAGAATTGATTATATTTTCTGACACAAGTTGGATATCTAGATTTCCAGTTCTACCCCAATCTAGTCCCCATTCAGAGTACATTGCATTTTGAATATCATATAGTTCTTCCATCAAATCAAAGACATCAAGGGACTCGTCATAAAATGTCTTATCGTCAATTAAAGTTATCAATTCGTCCAAATCAACACCATCTATCTTTCCAATAAAAGATTTGGTCTTTTCAATAATCAGTTTATAGGTTTCCATTCAATTTTAAAATTTAATAGTCTCCACTTGAACAAAAAACAATTTGTCCGTCAATAATATCTTTTTCAATTATTGATAAATTTTCTTTTTCTAAACCCATATCATCTAATCGTCTGGAGATTATATCTCTAGCATCATCATAGTTGTTTGCTGTGACAATTACAACACTACCAACATAGTGTCCTGGGCCTGTGTGGATATATAATTTCATTTATAAAAATAAAATTGGTTGATTCTCTTGCCGGTGGTTAGACAGACCATAGGTCACCCATTTCTAAATCACCCATTGTATAAGAACATCGTGAAATCACGCGACACAAGAGAATCAACCAAAATTTAGTAGTCCGTCAAGGATTCGAACCTTGATCTCCGAGTGAAGCTCGGCGTCCTGATAGAATAAACTTGACTCACCTTCAGACGAGTATATTTGTCAAGTCCCATTACCCCATTTTCTATCGCCTCTAAAAAGAGGCACCATTAGACGAACGGACCAAATTTTTTGATGACTAAATAGGGGTTTTTGAGCTTTACCTTTCACTGAGTTTATCTCAGATCATTTAATCAGATTTCAATAACGAACACATGCGACTCTAATGAGTTCGTATCTGATACCTAAATAATCACCAAATATTCAAAGAACAATTTGTAGTCCGTCAAGGATTCGAACCTTGATCTCCGAGTGAAGCTCGGCGTCCTGATAGTTAGTGGATAACCACTTCTACCACCTCTAAAAAGAGGCACCGTTAGACGAACGGACCAATAATGTTGGAGTGGTTAGTGCCAATATGGCTGCCGACGAAACAATCGGACTTCCCGACTCCAATTTTTTGTCCCCTGTGCGAAAGGTTCGGTCGTCATCCGGACTATTTTGGTTCCCGACTTTAGACTTGACGAGATCTAAAGTTCGCACCGAGAACCTTTATTCATTTTGACATTACAAATATACACTAAGTTTTTGTAAAATCAAAATATTTCCAAAATAATTTTCTTATTGATGGTCTGGGGATTTGAACCCCAGTCAAATAGCCTTCCGCTTTTCGTGGTCTTCAATATCAGAACTCGCGAATTCTGATTCTAAATTTACCACTGCCCACTAACGATCAAATTAGTAGAACCACTACCTTCATGGTCACCACCAATAAGAAAATCATTCAAAGAACAAGTATCAAAATCAATTTCCCGATTTATCAACTGGATTATTTATATAGTTGTAATTTTAAAAGTTTAGAAATTAGTTTAACTCTTTCACGAACTGAATGCTTATGTTAGTCCTAACTTTTGATTTTACTTTGATATCCATTATCACATCATTCAAAATATCCTCATCATCTTCAATATCATCAAAATAAAAAGACTTCCATCCTCGGTAATATCCCTCGTAATAAAATCCAATGGTTGACTTGTTTAGTATAGTTTCTAGGTGTAACATACTACTAATTAAATTAATTGACTTATTTATTTCTTGACATATCTCAAGAATTTTATCTGATGTGACAGTCCCGTTTCCAGACAATAACCAAATTTTAGATTCTGTTTTTGGTTCGCTTTCACCTGGATCAAGTACTCTGAGAACTAAATCTCCTTCACCATCATATTTTCTTTTTTCCGTACCAGATTCTGATTTAAAAGTTTCTATGAAATATGATTCAATATCAAAGTCCATATCATCGCTAAGAAACCTAAAAACATCTTCTATATCATTTACAATGTCGATATTATCCTTAAATTCCGAACTCTCTTTTATTGACATTAAGTGCCTAAACTTAGACATATCTTAGAAACTATTTTCTTATATATTAATCACTCACTTCTAATAATTTAATATTGAACATTCTTCTAATATTCTTATCTTGACCAAATCTATTTATGAAGTCTATCACCATATTTCTTTTGATGTTTTTCAACTGTTGAAGATCCAAGCGTTGACGGTCGGTGCCATTCTCGGAGCTTAATATTATCCTCAAATCTGAATTTAGATTCTTGGGATATGAACTCTTTTAATATTCTTGGAATTCCTTTCCCATTTTATTTTGCCCTTGACTAGATTTTTTCATTTTCTGATTTTGATATGATTTGGTTTTAGTTGATCAACGCTAGTGAGTCCCATGGCACCCAAAACTTCCCTAACCTCATGAATAACCGCCTTATGATAATTGTAGACTCGGACTGACTTTTCGGTTGGATCTAGTCCAGATACCAATTTTGGATTTTGTGTTGCAATACCAACAGGACATGTATTATTATTACATTCCCTTGCTTGGATACAACCAAGGCTCAGCATAAAAGCCCTTGCGGCATTTACACAATCAGCACCCATTGCCAAAAGCTTAATAATGTCAAAACTGGTTGATGCTTTACCACTCACAATAAGTTTGATTTCACCTTTAAGTCCAGTTTTAATAAGAAGATCATTTACAAGTGACATACCATCCATCAGGGGGGTTCCAATAGAATTTGTGAATACAAGCGGTGCCGCTCCAGTACCACCTTCCCCACCATCAATTGTGATAAAGTCAGGATACATATCTAACTTTTTCATGTCCCAAATTAGACTTGATACTTCATCAAAATCCCCGACACACATTTTAATACCGACAGGCTTTCCGCCGCTAAGACTCCTAAGTTTCTCAATGAATTTCAACATTTCTAGATTGTTTGTGAATGCTGTATGGTATGGTGGAGAGATCACTTCAGTCCCAATACCAACTCCGCGAATGTCAGAGATTTCTCTGGTATTCTTTTTCGCTGGGAGTATTCCACCATGACCAGGTTTCGCTCCTTGACTTAACTTTACCTCAATCATTTTGACATTTTCAAGATTTGATCTCTTTGTGAATTCCGATTCATCAAAATACCTACGACCATTGATAGTTTTACCAGCCCCAAAGTACCCCGTGCCAATTTGGAAACAAACATCACCTCCTTCCAAGTGGTAGTTAGAAAGACCACCTTCTCCTGTATTATGGAAGAATCCTCCAAGTTTAGCACCTCTATTTAAAGCAGAGACTGCTGCTTTTGAGAGGGCTCCATAGCTCATGGCCGAGATATTAAAAATTGAGGCCCGATATGGAATTTTACAGAACTTAGATCCGATGGTCACTTTTGGATCAGGAACATCTTTAATATCCTTTGGGTAAAGGGAATGTTGGATGTACTCATATCCTGATTTATAAACATCCAATTGTGTACCAAATGGAGTTGTATTATTATCCCCCTTTGACTTTTGATAGACATCGGACCTCTTTTCTCTGTTATAAGGAGATCCATTCGTGTCATGTTCAATGAAATATTGCTGAATCTTTGTTCTCTCATGTTCAAACACCCATCTCAATCGACCAATAAGTGGGAAGTTCCTAAGAAGAGAATGCTTTTTTTGGAAAGTGTCATACAAAGCAATTCCAAGTGGGATTAGTGATATAATCCCCAATACCAAGGAAAGATAGAAAGAAGAAATAGACAGAGCCGATAGTGCAGTTAGAATTATGACTTTGTTTGAGATGTTCATAATACAAATATATGAAAATATCTACCAATTCAAATTAGAATTCATCGACTTTAGAGTTTTAAGCACCCAAACATCAATCAGAAATTGAGATGGGAAAAATATATTTGTTAAGTATAGCGGATCCTTGATTCCCCACATAAAAAAAATAAAAAAACAGATGATGAGTGATAGCATATTTAACAAAAGAAAATACCTTCTAACATTTCCGATCCCTAAAGAAAATTTGAAGAAATATAACTTAACATCATTTATTAGATATTTAAAATTACCAATTGCCTTATCACATGTATCAATTCTTTTACATGACTTACACTTCTTTGGAATTCCAAAATTCTCAATTTTGAGATCATTCCATTCACGAAGTGAAGGGCACATATCTTTTTTACAAGAGTAACATGATCTTGTTATTAATAGATGTTTATTCGCATTTAGATTGATTACCCTTTTAGAATAAAAAACAAACAATCCAATTGAGATTATTGGAAAAATGGTTGATATTAGCCAGAGATATGTCATTAGATTTGGTTAAAATACCACTCCCTTGCCTTTTTGGAGATAATTGGATTTAGTTTCTTAACATCCCATCCATTCTTAACAATGGTATCCTCTTCTTCCTTCATAACATCACCGATCACCCATCGAAGGAAATCTCCAGTTGTTGACTGGGAAATCTCCTTACCAGACTCTTTTAGTTTTTGGATGCCTTGGATGAGCCTTTCTTCCTGAATAGCCAAGTCCACAAATTCATTCATATTTGCAATAAGTTCTGTATCAACAGCGGCTAGTTTGGTTACCTTACTTACAGAGTGTTTCTCACCTTTGACCTTGAAGTTGAGAAGCTGACCATCTTCGGTAATATGGTGCCAAACAATTCCTTCACCAATTCCTTTATTCCCGAAATAGAGACCAACTGGACACTCGGCCTCAACTTCTTCTGTTAGTTGAATAAACTTGTTTTGAACTTCCTCAGGCTTGTTGAAATCAATATCAATGTTCCAAGTTTTGAATTGACTGATATGGTAAATGTTTACCATATTCCAAAAATTCCAAATTTGGTTCATATCATCTGTCTTTGGTTGATTGTAGTCAATATTAACCCACTTATCGTCAACTTTGATACCAAAAATTACAAACATCTTTTGGAGCCCCTCAACAGCAACGCCCTTTTGGATATTACCACCACACCATTCGCCATATATAGCCATATGGTCCGTAAATGGTAGTGAGAAAAGTTCATTGATCCGATCTTCAATAGATTTCATGTAAAGGAAAAAGCCAGCGTTATCCTTAGTTAGACTAAGGACATTTTCTCGACTTTGGTATTGAATTTCTCCACTGGAGTGCTTAACAATCGCAGCATTGGTTCCATGGATCTTAACCGTTCCTGTAAAGGTCAGTGTGGGATATGGAGAGTCATGTCGATAGACAGCATCACCATTTTCACCAACTCCCTTAAAATCATGATTGACTTTAACATGTCGGATTACATGGCGAAACTGCTCAATTGATGGAAACTTTTTCATTTCACAAATATAATAAAATATCTAATATATATATAAGTATGAAAAATATATTAAAATTTGAATCATTCTTTAAGAAAAATAAAAAATCAAAATTTGGATTTTCTGGTGGATTTGCCTTCAGAGAGTATTTGTTAGGATTACCTAAAGAAGAGAGAGAGAAGGCATTAAAAGATCCAAAAATAAGAACCAAATATGGACTTGATCCATTGAAGGAGATTTGAAATCTAGACCATATATAAGTTTCAATTTTCCAAAGTATCTCTCTCCATTTATTTATAAACTTACCCCATCTAAATCTGTCCATTTATGATTTTTATTTTATTAAGTCTAATTTTATTTATCTGTGATTCTAGTTGTGATTCTAGTATTGTTTGGACACCACCTCCACAGGGACACTCAAATCTTATTCTAAATTTTTCATTATCCAAGAATTGGTGACAATCCTCACATACAAGATAATATCTTCCAAATTTTTCAAATTTCTGCACCACTTGTTAAATCATCAATTTTTCTAAATCTTGACCTACTTAAATATTTTCCAAATTCAGACTCATCTATTATTGTAAAATTATCACTCCCCCCACATTTTGGGCAAAATAATTTTTTCACATCAATAAAGTGATCACAATCATTACAAAATAGAAAATTCCTAGATCCATTGATAAAAATGTAGTTGGCTGATCCCCTTCTAGTATTTTCATTGATCCATTTAGATGCCTCCAATACCTTTTTTATAAGATCTTCAGAACTCGCCATACTTCTTTATTTTAAAAATAGATTGGATGTTATCCAACTTTGCTTTAATTTCAGAGAGAATCTGTAATTGAACGCGATTGAGTTTTCTGAGACTCTCCAATTGTTCTACAATTTTTTTAGTCTCAATGAAATAACTATTTCTAAACTTTTCAGATGCGGTAAATGCATCAGCAATATTTTGGAGCCTGTCTGCTAATTTCACAATAAGAGCACCATCCGACATACCAACCATTTTATCAATTAGATAATCGGTTTTGCTTCCACCATACTCCCATTCAATTTCTTCTTTAGAAGAGGTAAGTTCTTTTACAATGTCAGCAACTTTTTTACCAAACTGCTCCTCCAATTGGATATATCCAACATCAGGATCATCAAAACAATCTTCTAGTGTATCATGAAGAAGAGATGCAACAAGAAGGTCTTCATCTGTGGTATATTGTTTCACAATGCCATTTACTTTTTGGACATGGGCATCAAAATAGGGAGCTCCAACAAATTTTCTAATTTGATTTTTATGTAGATCTTTTGCTAGATCCCAAGCCTGTTTTTCTCTGGGGGTTGTTGGGGTATTTGCCATGTCTCTATATATTATAATGTTGCGAATAAATTTGACCTATTTAAATATAGTGAAAATTTTACTAAATTCCAATGTCACCTATTTTCAAAGATCTAATTAGACTTTTGGGAGCGAATATCTCAAGATAGAAATCAGCCTTCTCTTCACCTATGGATTTTCTATATTTGTTTATTATTGAACAAATATATTCAGCCTCTGAGGAACTATTAAATTGAATTGGGGGCCTTTTCGTTCCCTGATGCCCGGCTTCTATGTATTTAACACTATTATCAATTCCGATCTCCCTTTCTTCGTCCCTTATAAGACAAGCAATTGCATACCTTTGCTCTTTAATAAAAAAATGTTTAATGGATATCAGTAATTCTAATTTTCTTTTTTTTGGATATCATATTCCTATTCTATTTAACATCAAAAGTCTTTTAATTCTCTTCGTCTTTATTAGATTTTTATATTGGTCGATAGTCCAAGAGTCACTTTGATTTATAAAGTGTCCCTTAATCGGATATTCGTCAATTATTGAAATTACAAATTCATACTCTTCAATATTATTTATTGATGGTTCTGGTATTGTTTCAGATAGATAATGTTGATTATGTGTATTGACATCCCCATCAATACTATTTTTAATATTTCTTAAATAGGCTGCCATTTCATACCTCTGGTGATTTCTAAAAAATATCTTAAGACTACTTAGGATCTCTATTTTTCTACTTTCTTTCATTTTAATTCATTAATAAGAAAATGGGGATGGAAATTTTCCATCCCCATCCCCATGAATAGTTTAGATTATTCAGACTTAGGATTTAGCTTATCTAGAAGACCTAGGATCTGCTTACCTTCATCAGTTTGCTTAAGACCCTCAATTAGACCATTTAGTTGTGAGGCCCCTTTTGCTGTGAATAGATCTGATAGTTTACCGATTCCAGAATGAACATCACCACTATTTACAAGTAGCTTGAGATCTGCCTCAGATAGTGCCTTTGCGATGGACTCATATTGAGCCACTCCAACAACCTGACTAACTTCAACCTCCTTAACTCGGATTAGATACTCCTGATAAGGCTTGTTTTCACCGATTTCCTTAGCTAGCGTGGTTTGAGCGACAACACTAGCAAGTTCCATGGCCTTCTTAGACTCAGCTTCAGATACACCTTTCGCTTTGATAATTGATGCCTCTGCTTCACCGATGCTCTTCACACCTTCTGCCTCTTTTTTCTTAGCTTCAAGTTGAGCACCTGCCTCGGTCTCAATTCTGAATTTTTCGGCCTGAGCTGCGATCTCAATTTGCTTTTTCTCTTGGTCAGCATTGATGATGGCCTTTTCCTTATCAATTTCAGCCTGTTTGATTTGATTTATCTTAACAACTTCCATTTGTTGTTCAGCTGTTAGTCTCTCAGCTTTTGCGATTTCGGAGATAGATTCTTGTTGGGCAATACCAGATTTTTTAACAGACTCGGCTTGGGCTATTCCAATTGCTTGTTCGGACTTTGCTTTGGCCTCACCTGCAATTCTTTCAGCTTCGGCTCTAGTTACATCAATATCCTTCCTTGCCTCAAGTTCAGCTTGTTCAGCCATTTTCTTATTCTTAGCGACCTCAGTTCTGGATTCCATATCAATCGCTGACATTCTCTTTGCCATGATTTGGTGAATTACACCAGACCCTTCTGCGTCTCTTACATCCATTAATTCAATGTTTTTAATGGCCTCAACTCCCCAATTCTGTAGATCAACTTTAACGTTCTCTGTGAACTTATCACCGAAAATAGATCTCTCTTCCATGATTTCTTCCAATTTTGATTTGGCGAGAATGGAACGCACAGAACCCTGTACTACATTTTCAAGTTGTTTTTTCAATTCGTCAAATGATTCAACTTTTTCAGCAGCTTTGTTTGTATCAGATATATGGAAGAATGCTTTCACATCAACTACGAATGGCACCCTATCCTTATCATATGCTGAGTATTTTTGGAGATCAATGTCAAAGTTTGAGACTGGTAGGACCCTAACCTCAACTCCAATTTTTGGTAACCATTTTGGAAATTCGTAATAGACATTGCTTCCCTTGCCAACCCCATATGATACAGTTTTATCGCCCCTCTGCACAATGTGGACGACATTTGTTGGAACAATCCTTCGGAGAGATAGAACATATCCAATTATAATAGCCAATATGGCTGATGGCACTACCCATATAAGTGAGTTCATTACCCAAGATAGAATTTCTGTGATTGTCATAGTTAAAAGTATTTGATTCATGTTTTTTGGTTTTTGTTTTTTGTTTTAATTATTTTTCAATATTTGTTTTGTAAATTTCTTCTAAAGTTTTTTTCAGACCCTCCAAGTCTGACATCAATTCTTCTTTAAGAGTGAGATCATTAATTAATTTTAGTTTTCCCATTGTGTCCCTAAGCATTTTTATAACTTGTTCCTTAGAATTGAGATCCTCAATTTCTTTTAAGTCCTCCGATATACACCTAGAGATAAAATCAATCCATTCATCCGAAGATAGTGAATCACTCTTTGGTATAATATCCTCCCATTTTACACCCTTTAGGTATTTAATCAATTCTTTTCCTTTTATCATTTATTTAATTTAATTTATACAAACTGAATTTGTCATTTTATCATCATATTCCATTTCCCCATATTGGGAAACGTCAATAAAGTTTTCACCATCAAAATGTCCAATTGCTGGGCCGAAATAAACTAGATTGAATCTGTTACCCTCATCATCTGCGCTGGTAACAACATCTAACTCCAGGGATTCTGGATTCTTATCAGCAAATTCCCGTAAATTTTTAATATAATCTTTAAGCTTCATATTTTTTTGTTTTTTCTAAAATTTCATACCATTGTCCCATATGACCATCATATAGTTTAGTTGACTTATTTGCCTCCAATAGAGATCTCCTAAGATCTCTTATTAATTCTAAATCTTCTTTGGAAACAATCATATTATTCTCAACTAATTTATCATACATTCTAAGAGCACCATGTCCCATTGAGAGGGATTCATGTGTAGAATTTCCCCTTGATCTGGATTCAAATTCTACTTCCTCTGATAGATTGACTATTTCATCACTATAAGACTCTCTTTTCATTCTTTTGTAAATATAAATCAAAAAAATTGATATGGACAAATTAAATTACTTTTAATTTATGACACTCATGTAATCTAGGAATTTCCATTTTTCTTGATAGATTAATGATCACATCTTCGGGAACCTTAGATTCTCTGTTCCTATTTTGATTAATGACATCATTTAGGTCTGTATTCATAAATACTATTTCTATCTTGGAATCGTATTGCAAAGCAATATCTATCAGAGAAGATCTTTGCTGTTCTGTAACATTGGTAGCATTCCATAAAACACTTTCTCCCCTTCTTAGGAATTCCTTCATCATTTCTTTGGCCCTATTAGCAACTATGCCCTGTCCAGATTTATCAGTTGGCTTTATCTTCATCTGTTTTCGGATCGTATCCAATTCAATAACATTTCCATTCCAATTTTTATCCACCCATGTATTTTTTCCAGATCCAGGTAGTCCAACCATAAGTACAAAAGTGCCACCTTGGGGTTCCCATATTTCCTTCAATGGATAACCACCCTTTTTAAAGTAGTGTAGTCTAGCCCAATCCGAGGTAAATTCAAATGGTTTATTAAAACAATTCAAATTCTGTGCTGATTCCCTAAATAACTCTATTTTATAAAGGGATTCTTCAAGGTCTCCACATATCCTACCTCTGAAGTCGCACTCGGCAAAATAAGATAAATGTTCAATATTGCATCTAAGTGAGCATTTTATAAGTTCCATTTCAGGGTTCCTCTTTTCTGAGAACCAAATTGGTAATCCATGATGCCTTATAAGAGATCCTATAATATCTTTAGCATTATTATCAAGATTTGTTAATACCTCTCTTGATACCTTTTCTCCCAATTTGGCATGACCTGGTGATCTCCAATCCCCATCCTCAAAAACTGTTGTCATCGGCTTAGCAATATCGTGGAATATTGCGACATACTCTAAAATTCTTTTTGTCTTGTCATCAAACATACCATAGTTTGAGATAACCTCATTAAATACCATTTGAGTATGTGTTAATACATCCCCTTCCGCGTGATGGATCTTGGACTGCATAGTTTTACCCATATTATTGATAAGTTCAATAATTTCGGGACTCCAGTCTTGGTATTTCAATATATTAGTCTCCATTTGATATTTTAATTGCTAATTCTTTTGATGATCCTATTTTATTATATAAGTCATCAGGATGTAATCCCGATATCCAATCTTTTCCTCCAGATATATGAAACTTCTCAGCCATCATGTGGCAACTATCAAATTCAGATCCGCTTTTAGAATATTTACATAGTGTTATCCCATTTTCTTTTACATATCCACCATTTGGCATTTCTGATCTATCAGTTATGTGATGCGCATCAAAAAACTCATCAGGGTTTTTAAAATTTTTTACCCCACATATTTGACATGTGTAGTCGTCTCTTTTAAAAACAGATTGTTTGAAAAGTTTTCTAACCTCTTTCTTATTCATCCTAGATAGAAAAATTGATCCCACTTATATTTACTATAATTGGTTAGTTTTGTTGGTTTCCAAGTCTTAGTCCAATGCTGGTCTGTCTTCACATGCTTCTTCCTGACCAATTTAAATAGACTATCAAATTCATTCCACTCGACATTAATCATACCAGAATTAACTGAATATTCATTTGCACATCTTATAACAAGTCCCTCACAGCAAGGCGTATTACTAATTGGGTCATATCCACCAAGTGATCCAGATGTCTCTACCCAGTCTTCCCAATCTAATCCAAGATTTAGATGGATCCATTTTCTTAAAATATCATTCTCATCTGATTTTTTATCATATAGATCTTTGAGATCTTTTGAAATTTCTATTTCAGGCACGGTTGGGAAATCAAAAAGGTTGGCGTAGCTTTTAACCTCATCCCAAGATAGCCAAATTCCTGATTTTCTAACACCGAAAACATAAAAGAATGACTCAAGTTTAGAATAAGCAATTGAGTGTATTCCATACATATTCTCACCAAAAATCTCAATCTCTAGATCTTCTAGATCTCTTTTTATTAGATCCCATCTTTGCCACATTGGTTTATCCCAAGGTAGAGATGAGGGGGCGACATGTGATCGAGCGAATACTCCAAGTTTACTAAAGCAATTATTTTGGCCATCAAGTTTCTCGGTGATAATCAAATCCTTTTGAGAAAACTTTTCAACATACCCAGAAGGCATGAACCTATCATCACTGGTCGTCCCAAGTGATATCTGAGCATGTAGTGTTCTGGAGTATTTTTGATTTTCCATGACAGCCAAATATAGTAAAAAATCTAAGATAGTAGATTATCTATTATTCGATTTCTATTTTCTATCTCCATTTCTATTTTCATGAAATGTTCATAGGAATATGGATCTACCGCAACCATTTTATCAACTGATAGACACATCTCACATGTCAATTTTTCCTCGGATATAAATATGGACTTAATGTGTTCAAAAATTGTCTTCTTTTTTAACCGATACCGATGCAATTGCCAAAACCTCCTGTCTAGGCGGGGGGAATGTATAGTTCCACAATTTCTACAAATAACTACATAGGTGGCATCAAGATACAAATTAATACAATATAAATTATGTGCCAAATATTGATTTGAATTGATCAATTTATTGTCCATTTAATATTTGATCTATTTTGTTAATTCTTTTTTCGGATAGTCTTTTGGAAAATTCATTTTTTGAGATTATTTGAACATTTCGACTATTGCATTTTCCACAGACTGGTATATAATTTCTGAAAATAACATCCCCTAAGCAAGAATCACAAACAAAATAATCACTAGGCCCATCGTAGTCAGCGTATTTAATTTGATATGTATTTCCTGTTGACTTAGTCCCAAAAAATCCACCACTCCAGATATCATCACCCATCACTTTGTAGAATTTTTTACACCACTTGAAAAGGCACCAACCCCAAGAAGAAATCCAAATGTATACCAACCACCATTGTTATTTGGTGCCCAAACAGCGATATTATCGCTAAAAAGACTTCCAATAAAAGATATTGGAGAGATAAGACCGTGCCACAGACCACCCCAAAATCCATAGGTGTGTCCATTTAAACATTTCTCCACAGATTCAACATCAGCACATGAAGATAATAGTGCGATTAAAATAGTTGGAATTAAAATTTTACCCATATCACAAATATATAAAATTTTTTATGATATACTAATTCTTTCTGGTAGAGAAATTCTAAGCACGTAGTAATTAGATATTAGATCAATTCTTGTAAATGTCCATGTTGTATTTAAAGGACTGTCTTGAAAAAAATAAATTGTATCAAACAGTATATCATTCATTATACCTGACTTAATATTGCTCTTACTGTAACTCCACTATAACCAAATCCTGTTGCAGTATATCTTATATAGTTGCCAATTGCGTCTTGAGTGTTATCCCAAGAGAACCAACTAGTCCCATTTAATGAATATTCCCATGTCCCAAATGATGACCCATTGACTGTATCGTTAAATATTTCTAAATTAGTTGAAGCATCAAATAGCTTTATTCTAAGATCAGGTATGTTTGTTCCCCAAAGAACAACCTGTTGCCAGGCAAATATTTTACTAGCCACAGATGACTTTGAAACAGATGGCAAATAATGGAAATCCTGAGACCCATCTTCATAGACACATGATATTGAATATATTTTTGTTGGGATGCAAATTTCTCCAAGTATATTAAATGCTATTTTAAATTGTATATGTGTACCAGGTATTACCGAAGTTAGGTCTGACCAAGTTGGTATCTCTGTCCACGCACCTGAATTATCATCAATTCCACTTGTCCTATACCATAATCTATATGATTCAACTGGGAATCCTAAGTTACCTGTCCCTGAGTATTCCTGGTGGTTCACATATGATCTATATAATTTGGTTGCGTTGGGGGTTGCCAACTTTGGTGTTATCAAATATTGATTTGATATTGATTCGTATGAAGCATCTGCTCCAAATGGGAAAGCATAAAACCAATTTAAGCCGGCTGTTGTTGATGATGGTATAGCAAAAAACCAACCATCCTCTGTCCATATAGTTAGTGTAGCCTGTGGAAATAATCCATCACTTGATCCAGATGGAGTTGTTGTTAATTTCAATCTTGATAGGTTGACTCCCACATACTTATCAAATTGGTCCCCTGATGTTGAGTATGGAGATACATATACCCCGAATCTACCTGAAGTGGTTGTTATAAACAATCTATCTATTGTAGAAGAATAGTCAACTTGTGACATTGTGTTCAAAACCGAAAAATTTGTCGAGCTTCCAGGTGGAACTTCTATCATAAAATCAACCAACCACCCTGATCCATTTGATACTATTGAAGAAACTGGACATCTAAATACCCTAGTTGTTGTTACAAACCAAAGAGACTTAATTCCCGATGCTGACCCATGGGATACTGTAAATACCCTACCACAATTATTTTGAGATATTGTACCTGTTATTGCAACTGAACTTGTCTTAAGAACGTATGCGGAAGAAGATACGCCAGACGCTGGACCACCTGTTAGAGCACCAACTGTTAAAGAAGCTCTTAGATTATATCTTGATATTGATGCAGCAGCCGCGGCTGATGTAGCATTTACTAAATAAATTGGGTGATCTGTGCTACTAACCTGATCGTCCAAGGCCAATGTTGCTGATATCACATTACTGGCGGCATGGACCGTATGTGTTCCAGATCCAGCCGCTGATATACTCAAAATAGTGCTGTTATATGCAGCTGATAATGAAAATTGATTTGCCCCTAAGTTGGTTGAAATAACATAGTATAACGTATTTACGGCTAGTCCTGTTGGTAATGTTCCCGTTGTTGTAAATACAACAACATCACCAGTGACTAATCCATGTCCAGTACAGGATAGTATATTTGTTGTACTATAAGTGACTGTAGCTGATGCTGCTCCAGCCACAGCAGCGTCCTTCAGAAGATATGATGCTCTAATATTATCAACTGTTGTTGCCTCGGATATGGTGGTACCCCCGATGGTAAATGTACCATAGTTTAGTCCCTTTATAAGATGGATTCCACCATTTATTAGAGTAGCATTTGTTACTGCAACTGCAATTCTTATTTCTTCTATGACATAGGACGTCCCTGCTGATAAATTCACAGGGGCACTTATAATTAATGTAGTGTCGTTGGTTATTGATGTTATTTCATACCAAGTTGACACTTGTGTTGGATCAGTAGTTCCGAATCCTATTCTAGCTCCCGATGCTATTCTTTCAGAAGTGAATCCTGTCCCACTTCCATTTATTGTTGTTGATGTCCCGGAAGTTGAGACTGTCCCAGTTGTGTGTTTATAAATAAGTCCTCTTAGTGATCTGATTATTTTGTTACCAGCAACAACTGTACCAGATAGAGTTATGAATCCCTTATGTGTCAAGGTTGAAACATTTGAGTTAAATTCAAATAATGAGATTGTTCTTGTTGCTGCAGTAGCCGCGTTCGTAGCCGTAAAAATCCAATATATGTTATTTGACCACTTAATAGCATGTGGTATGTGTTGGTTACCCGATGATCCAGATACTTCTGGTATGTTCACCATCGCAGATGGTCTTGTTGATATATATTTATTCTCTAAGCCAACTCCATTAACTTGAGATATCAAGCTGGATATCATTGTTTTTTCTGAGCTATAAGTTCCTGTTAGAGATTCAGTTGATCCTGTAAAAATGTGCTCTACTGCGACTTTCATACTTTATTTATAATTTTTTTTATTGTATCTTCAAGAAAAGTGAAACGTCCTGTATCCCAGAATTTGAATCTACCCATATCTCTATCATATCACCAGATGATATAGTTGCCCAATCATTTACGGGTGAAGAGTTTTTATTTTGGTTTATAAGACTTGGTGTCCCTGAAATAATCATCGTTGATGTTAAAGGATAATTTGAAAAAGTTGATTTTTTAACATCAAATGATATGGATCCGGTTTGTCCAGATACTATATACCAATCAGTTACTGAGCAGTCATATGGTATAATTCTTTGTGCTTTTTTCCCTATTTGTATGTCATCGGGAGATGCATCTATTACTAGAGATATAATATCCGACTGGACACTCCCAGTTCCTCCTCCAGAGGGTCCTTGGAATCCTTGAGTCCCTGATCCAGTTCCACCACTGGCGGGTCCCTGTAATCCCTGAACCCCAGTTATTCCTTGAAATCCATGTGATCCTTGGAAGCCCTGAATACCAATATCTCCTTGATATCCTTGGAACCCCTGAATACCAATATTTCCCTGATTCCCCTGACTTCCCTGATTACCTTGAAATCCTTGGAACCCCTGATTACCTTGAAATCCCTGAATACCAATGTCTCCTTGATATCCTTGAATGCCCTGGGCACCAATGGCACCAACAGCCCCAGACAGATTAACAGTCCAAGAGGAATATGTCTCGCCCTCATAGTCTGTCTCAGTACATTCAACGACCATCAATCCAGTGATAGGATCATATGAAATAATAAATCCATGAAAATGGTCTGTTGGGTCCGATATTGGTGATAATATAATTGTCTGATTTGGAGTATAAGACAAGTCTGTCCCAATGGTAAATGAGACTGTCAATCCTACAGCAGGAATTGTTATTGTAGATAAGGATGTTGACTGGTATTTATCAGAAATGCCAGACAATCCTTGGATCCCCTGATTTCCTTGATTTCCAGTAATTCCAATTAGTCCTTGGAAGCCCTGAAGACCCTCAGCTCCTTGGAAGCCCTGAAGACCCTCAGCTCCTTGGAAGCCCTGAAGACCCTCAGCTCCTTGGAAGCCCTGAAGACCCTCAGCTCCTTGGAAACCTTGATTGCCTTGAGCACCTGTATTTCCTAAAAGACCTTGGAGACCTTGATTTCCCTGATTGCCTTGGAATCCTTGAGCACCTGTATTTCCTAAAAGACCTTGGAAACCTTGATTACCTTGGAAACCTTGGAAACCTTGAGCACCTGTATTTCCGATAAGACCTTGGAAGCCTTGATTGCCTTGGAAACCTTGAGCTCCTGTATTTCCATCTCCGCTACCACCACCAGCTGGCCCCTGCAATCCTGTATTTCCTATAAGACCTTGGAAACCTTGATTTCCCTGGAAACCTGTATTTCCTGCAAGACCTTGATTGCCTTGGAGACCTGTATTTCCTACAAGACCCTGATTTCCCTGAGTACCCTGAGTACCTGTATTTCCCACAAAACCTTGGAATCCTTGACTCCCCTGAAGACCCTGAGATCCTGTATTTCCTAAAAGACCTTGATTTCCTTGAAATCCAGTATCTCCCCTATCCACAGCTGATCCCGGAATTCCTTGGAATCCTTGAGCACCCTGATATCCTTGGAATCCCTGAAAACCTCTTAACTCTGAATCAGATATACTGAAAGTATTCCCAAATCCATCATAGATAAATCCACCCGCTGTTTGAAGAAGTCTACCATATGTACTTGATGCTGTAGCATAGGTCAGGTCATATTGATTCATAGAATACATTATATATTATATATACTAGGTTAAGTTTATGGTTACAAAGAGATACCTATTTTGGAATGAGTTGGACTATCCCTGGTCTAATATATCTAGGGAAGATGGTCTTATGATTTGGTCTGACCTATCAATAATAGAGGAAGTAAAAAGAGTTCTTAAGGGAGGTGGTGGAAATTGGTCACCACTAAAAGAAGAATTGGAAAGAGGAAATCCTTGGAGGAAAATCTCAGAGACAATTGGTGAGGAAAAATCTGAAAAATTTATTAAAATATTCTGTACGATAAATGATATTGAATATGAGAGGAGTAAGTTTATAAAAAATAATATCAGGGTAAAGGTATCGGATTTTGAAAGGGTTTTTAATGAAAAAATTGAGATAAAAGTTAATATTAAAAAGTAATATATAAAACATGGAAATTGATGATATTTTTAGTTTTGAGGACTTTCTTTCTGGAAAGGTATCAAAAAAGCCAAAGAGTGAAACTCCGAATAGGGTAGTTGAAAAAGTTGAGTCTGAGTTGGATAATAAATCCAATGAATCAATCTTACAAAAGGATGAAATCGTCCTTAACACAAACACCGATACTTCTATTGATGATCAGGATAAATATGAGAATTCAAATCCCGAAGAACTGACTCAAAATGATATCCAATCACAAATTGATGAAAATTTCTATCCACTATATAAAGACAAAGGTGAAAACTTTCAGTGTGATATATATGTTGAAGGTGCGAAAACTGATGACACAATAGCCAGAATTATAATTGAAACAAATGATTGGACACTAATGTTCCCAGGTGAGATATCAAACGGTAAAGTCACAATTCCAATAAGAAAGTTAAATATATTTGATGAGGGTCAGGTTGGTAAAATAAAGCTTGAGGTAATTGCCGAAGGGACTTTATTTATTCCATGGGAAGATGAATTTAAAATAAAGCTATCAAAAAAGGTCTCAATAAAAATGGATGAGAGTAAAAAATTTCCACATAAAGAAGAGGCTAAAACAGGAGTCAGAGTTTCAGTTAGGAAATAATTAACAATCAATTAATTTATTTTAATTACTTTTTTATTATATTTGTAGTATGTCGAAAGTACAAGAATATCTTAGGAAAAAGGAGATTGAGAATCGGGGTCTCCCAAAAGTTTGGGTAGTCAAATCTACAAGGGAGGGCGTCTCAGGTCTTATGGAGCGGCAGATTTCCGATATAAAATTCGGACATTCTTGGATTATGCGAGGATCATCAAGAGAAAAGGAAACACTAGATAGGTATTTTATTCTAGAAAATGGATTTCCAAATGAATTTGATCTTGTTCGTGGTGAAAGTTCAACAACTGAAGATGGTTATGGATCTGGAATGGGTGATCTTTGGAGTTGGACTTATTTCATTTCCTTGTCAAGGGAGGAAGCCTTTAAGTGGAGAGTGTCCGAGATTACTAGAATTGAAGAAAAATACCAATCAAAATTTGAAATTGGTGGAATTGATTTACAAAAAATTCTAGAATTTTTTGAGTCTACTCCCCATAAGAGTGATTGTAATTCCCTCCAAAAAAACCCGCCAAATCTTGCGTGGATTCATGGCGACTACCTGCAGTGTAATTGTGGAAGAGAGTTCACAATTGATAAATTAAAATCTCTAGAGTCTTTAGACGGAAAACCATGGCTTTGACAACTTACATAATATAAATTATATTTCAGAATGATATTAAAAGGAGTGAATCTATTTTATCCCGATGCAAGAAATTGGATGTGGGACTATTGTATGTATCTTGGACCTTACACCGATAAGGGTGGTCATAATTATGACATGGGGTGCTATTTTCACGAAAGTGGTGAAATAAGCGCCGCTATTGTTTGCTCAAATGATCCAGGTGACTACCTCTCAGGGGATATAAAATATTTTAGATCAAATAGTCAATTTGGTGAATTATATCAGGAGGTTCAAAACAGATTAAAATCACTCTCAATTATATGAAAAACTATATTATAGTATCAATTGCATTTGTATCTATTGGATTTTTATTGAAACTGTCCAAAAGGAAGTCGCTTAAATCAATTGGTAATATTCTAATAGTAATTGGAATGACTTTATCAATCAATGATATTCTATCCATTTTTGGACTAGAATTACCGAGTAAATTCAAGCCAAATAACGCTTACTGATGGGAAGTAAGTTAACGTACAGAGATTTTAAGGTTGGTCAAATAGTAATTTGTATTAAAGAAGATGATTTTGAACAACTAGAGGTTGGTAAGTGCTATACAATAGTTGATCTGGAATCAAGATTTCCAGATGCAATTGGTATAAAAGTAAGAGATGGGTATAGTGCTTTTTTCAAAATTGACATCTTTGCTGATATCTCAGTAATGAGAAATATGAAGATTGATAAAATACTTGGAGAATGAATTTATCAAATTAATAGGACATTAGATCAATCCTAAATTCAATATCCGGACTCTCTCCCTTAATCTTTCTACTAATCATATCTGATTCTATTGAATTAACGTATTGACCATCTCTACTTAACCAAGAAAATGGTGGATTTGTACCAACCAATCTGTATTTGTCTCCAACAATACCACGTTTAGTTTCAATTTTGTGTATTAGGTAGTTCCCCCCAAAATTATTTTCCTTTTGTTTATGTACTAACTTGACTCCTAAATAATTCTGACATCTTGCTACCCCAGATTTAATTTCTTTGGATATTTCTAAAATTTTATCTGGAGAAATTTGTTTAATTTTTCCTCTAATAGTGAAAATACATCTTGGAACATCCCCATTCCACCATAATTGACCGTCACTTTCTAACTCACTTGATAAATCAAATGTCACATTAGATAGTAATTTTTGCCCATTATTATCTTCATATTCCTGATGTAAGATTGTTAAATAGTAATCAACACTCATTTTGTACTCATCCTCAAGATTATTGAAAATATCAGATATTTCACCCAATAAATCCAACCCCTCACTTTTGGGAGTTAGGCTTTCAAAATGCCTATATTGCTTTAGAAACCTCATCTTATTGACTTGGAGTATATATAATATTTTAGATGGAGATTTCAGACCTAGATAAAATACTAGTAATTATACCACTTCAAAAATTTTTTATACGTACGCAGAAATATGACTTCTGTGCCTACCTAAGAGTAATTGGTCGTGAAATTGATAAAAAAATTTATGATCAACATTTTCAAAAATCTCAGGAACTTGATTGGAACATAGACCGAATCTATCATGTAGATAATTTTGATCTCAAGTCATATGACTATGCTATCTACTTAATAAAAAGCTACTGCGACAAATTGCCATTTGATATGGTCAAAAACTTCCAAGAATTGGAAGATCTTTTGAATAGTAATAAAGGGATGTGGAGGAATATAAAGATTGATAAAATTTTGGAATAATTACCCACATAGAATCAATCTATCCACCCCAATGGCAAATCCAACCCCACCATCATATTCACCACCACCACATACTTGCTTCTGAGCTCCGAGTTCAGGACATGAAATCTCAAATCCGAGACCATTTTTATAATAGTCAAGACCCCTTGATACACCAAGATTCAATTCATAATTTTTTGTTCTGACCTCAATAAGCTTTTTAGCAATTTTCACTAAATCATCTGAATAGTCTTTCGTTGGGTTAAGAATTTCAACACCAAATTGGGTGAATTGCCGATACCTACCCATTTGGGGTTTCTCACCTCTAAAGCACTCCCCCACATAAAAAAGCTTGACATCCTTCTCATACTTAAATCTTTCGGAACCTATCAACTGAACGACCGCTGTATATTCCGGGGCAAGGCAAATTTCCCTACCACCAGCATCGACAAATTGAAACATCATGTTCTGATTCTCTCCGCCAACCTTTCCTGTGAAAATTTCACTTTTCTGAATTACTGGTATCATCATCTCTTGAAATCCAAAGGATTCCATCACCGAGATCATACCATCAATGGCTTTTCTTTTATTTTTCGCTGTATCACCAAAAAGGATTCTTGTTCCTTTATATGTTGAGTCTATTTTTATTTCCATATTATTTATTTATTTCTACAATTAGGTCCCATGCCAACTTTAATTGATTCGGGATCAGTTAATGATCTACCACATTTACAACATTTACCCTCATGCCAAATTTCAATGAAATCGGGGAGTCTATCCATCTTTAGCCTATCAGTTACAAAGTCCAAGACCTTCACACTCTGTGAATCTTTTGAAATTAGAGATTTTTTTGAATGTTGAAAATTTCCATCCGGCCTTATTGTTCCAATGAAGCTCCAAGTACTAGGTCCAGTCAAAACTTTAGCAAAGTAGATATCATCATTTTTGTGTTTATTGACATTATACGTCAGTCGGTTGAGGGTTCTTGGGTTTTTTAGGGTAAAGGTGGATTTACCACCAAGAATGAATTTCATGGCCTCCCTGTGCTGGATTTTTTGACTATTCATAATGTAAATATACAAAAACAATTCTAATTAGAAAAATATAAGAATATGATAGACAAAAAAGAAATAGATTTGGATCATAATTTATTTGAATTTGCCCAATTGCGAGGAGAGTCCAAAAAGTTCAGAACTTCATTAATAACTTATCTAGCTTCACTAGACCCGAATGATCACCCAGAAATCAAATCCACAATAATCGGGGAAATTAAAATTGGCATTCAAAAAGAATTAATTTCCAATATTACTGATAAGGGAGTTTCGCATTTCCTTGACCTCCGTGGAGAATCTCCCCGCGGAAAAATGGAAAAAATAAATCAAAGTTTATATGAGATCGGTGGTGATATTGTAATATCTGGTCCCAGATTGTTGTCAGAGATTCAAGATCATCGTAGTTTTTGTATTGGTGGGGGTTCTGGATATGCGGGTCAAGCATTCTTGATCTATCAGGGTTTTATAGGAGATGGTATTAGATACCCAAAAAAGAAACAACTCATATACCAAAACGCATATGAAACTTGGGAATCAAATGTCATCTACTTCCTAGATAGGGCTAAGATTGATTTGAGTGATATATTCGTAGAACAGGCTGATTTGGGAACACCAAGTCCAAAATTAAATATATCATTTAACCTCAAGATAGAAGTTATTAAACCTCTTATCCTGAAGGTATTTGAGGATAATTATCTCAATGGGTTAGAAGCCTGGGTTATGTCCCAGAGGAAAGAAAAAATATCAAATATCTTAGATGGAAAATAAATACATATCAGAAAAATTCCCATTCAATCCGATGGAATTTTCCAAAATTTTAGAAATGGATGGATTTTCGGATTGGTGGGTTGATGAAAAGTCAATTCGGGCCTTGAAAAATGGGGAGGCCGCCGAAATCAAAGTTGACTTTAGCTTGATTAGGGATTGGTGTCTTGATGATCTCTGGTTAAGAAATAATGATACTTGTGAGTGGTATTTGAGATATGTTGTTGATACCCTGAACCAATTAATTTGCAAAAATTAAAAATTTATTCTTAAATTTGCAGTAAATAAAATTTTAGAATGAACGAAATACAGATTACTATCACAATTCCCGAAAAAGAATACAAGGATTGGGATTGTGAAACAAATGAATTAATTCTTGATCTGAAGAAGGAATTGTCAAATTCTCTTCAAGAAATGTATATTAGAAAATTTGAAATTAACATTGAGGAAAGAAAATATGGAAACTAAACTATCAGATTATGCAACAGGTAAAACTAGATATGTTAAAATGTTTAGTATTGCTCTTTCAAGAATTCCCAGTATGTATGACGAATTGGGTTCTTATATAGAAAAAAAATTGGATATGGAATCCCATTTCGGGCCAGACTACCGAAGATTTATGGGACATGTGTCAATCTATTTTTTGACTAGTCAATTAGATCCTACTTCATTAAGAAAGATGTTTGGCGAGCCGATTCTCCATAGTGAATTTGGGGAAGGGTTTTATGGTAAAAATGGTAGACCCTTAAAAAAGTGGCAATATGCTTCCTATTTCGTAAAAATTGGCAATCTAAATCTACATATAGGATATGACCACAGAGGGACAAATATTGAAGTTGAATCACCGGACAAAGTATCCAACGATATCCCACGAAGATTGACCTTCTCAGATGATTTTGTTAAGGAATGTCTCAATTCACTGAAAATGATTGTTGACTTGTATCATGATAAAGTTGAAAAATAATGCATTACGTTATACAAGAAAATAT